>Ga0307405_10000018_pt1 | contig 182495 bp, 138 predicted proteins | sample 322Cmetagenome_2_FD_203311 | JGI IMG/M metagenome (GOLD analysis project Ga0307405, IMG submission 203311) | Maize rhizosphere microbial communities from greenhouse at UC Davis, California, United States - 322HYB-C-1 | ecosystem: Host-associated > Plants > Roots > Rhizosphere > Soil | place... | reverse complement strand
GCACGCTTTGGTATGTTTATCCACTGGGGCCTGTATGCATTGCCAGCCCGTCATGAGTGGGTAAGAAATTACGAACACATTACCAACGAAAACTATCAGAAATACTTCGATCAGTTTAATCCTGATTTATTTAACCCTAAAAAATGGGCCAGAGAAGCTAAAGAAGCAGGTATGAAATATGCCGTGTTAACTACCAAACACCATGAAGGCTTTACTTTATTTGATAGTAAATTCACCGATTATAAGGCGACCAATACACAAGCCAAAAGAGATTTGGTTAAAGAATTTGTTGAGGCTTTCCGTGCCGAAGGTATAAAAGTAGGCTTTTATTATTCGCTGATTGATTGGCACCACCCCGATTTCCCTGTTGATAAGTACCATCCTTTAAGGCCTGATAAAGATCATGAAGATCAATATGCGGTATTAAATAAAAACAGGGATATAGCCAAATACCGCAAGTACCTGTACGATCAGGTAACCGAGTTACTTACTAAGTACGGCAAAATCGACATTCTTTGGGCAGATTTCTCTTATCCGGGTAAAAACGGTAAAGGTCGTGATGATTGGGGTTCGGTAGCACTACTTAAGCAGATTAGAAAACTGCAGCCACAAATTATTGTAGATAACCGCCTGGATCTTAATGATTATGAAGATGGTACAGATTTCGAAACACCAGAACAGGTTAGTCCGAAGGAATTGGAAAAATACCGCGGCAAAGTTTGGGAAACCTGCCAAACCTTTTCAGGCTCGTGGGGCTACCACAGAGATGAAAACACCTGGAAAAGTAACAGGAAGTTATTAGATCTGTTGATTACTTCAGTAGCCAATGGAGGAAATTTATTGTTAAATGTTGGGCCTACTGCGCGTGGTGAGTTTGATAACAGAGCAAACATTGCATTAGATAGCCTGGGTCTTTGGATGCACGCCAATTCGAAATCTATTTACCATTGTACTTTCGCTCCTACCGAATTTAAAGCGCCTGAAGGCGTAAAACTCACTTACAATAACGACACAAAAAAACTGTATGTGCATTTGTTCGAATATCCAAATACGGGTTACATTACGCTGGATGGATATAAAGACAAGGCAAAATATGCACAGTTTTTACATGACAACTCTGAAATACAGATTGACACTGAAAAATCGACCGGGAATACCTTGGTATTAAAACTACCAAAGAAAAAACCCGACTTCGAAACCCCGGTAATCGAATTGACCTTAAATTAATTACCCCATATTATTATTGGCCTGCAAGTTAAACCTTGCGGGCTTTTTTGTGGAATAATGATGAGTGTTTAAAGACGAATAAAACATATTCCGATGCTTATTTGTATAAAACTTAAACAAGAGAAATGAGAATAAAAGGCAGCTTTATTTACACCCTTAAAACGGGCGAAAATGCGTTAATCTTGCTAACAGAAAATAAAATTGATCAGGAGAAACTTTACCATTATTTAACGGTAGACGCTTATCGGTTTAAAAAAGAGATTGTGCAGGAAGAACCCGGGATCAAACTGATCTCTGCAGGTTATAAAAATGAAAAGGATGAAGTAATCTGGAACCATGATTATATTCCTGTACCCAAATGGTACGATCTGAATTAAATCAGACTAAACATATTAGGGGCAGCCGATGTTAAAATAGCTATGAAACTTTTTATGCCTTTACTTTTACTCTGTTCTTGTTATGCGAAATCCTTTGCTCAATATAGCGATAGCACCAATTACCATATATTGCTCACTTCAACAGGATCAATTAACCGAACAAATGAAGACCGTGCCTATTTGTTGAATAATGCGTTCAATTTTGGCCTTAAAAAGAAAAGTTTCGTGTTAAATTCAACTTCTGCCTGGCTTTACGGCAAACAGAACAACAATTTAACCAATAACGATTTTTCTACCACGTTAAATTTTAACCTGTATAAAACCTTTCCTCATTTTTATTATTGGGGTTTGGTGAATTATAATACCAGTTATTCCTTAAAATTAAAAAATCAGCTGCTTGCTGGTGGTGGAATTGCCTATAGCATATTAGATAAAGAAAATGCATACATAAACATCAGCAATGGGGTGCTTTTCGATCAAAGCAGTTTAATTGTGGGCGATAGTTACCACACTTATAGAAATTCGTTACGGTTACAATATCATTTTATAATCAAAAACCTGATTACTATTGATGGAAATCATTTTTTGCAGAATTCCTTCTCTAGAAAAGGTGATTACATTATCCGTTCATCAGCAACCCTTGGATTAAAACTTCGCAAATGGATCAGTTTAACTACAGCATTAAACTATAACAAACTGAACATTACCAGTAGCGAAAACCTAAACCTTACTTATGGGTTAACGCTTGATAAATATTTTTAGATTAGTCTGGAGTCCGAAATTTGATCTCAATATCATAGTCCAAAGATCTCTCCACTCCGCGGCTCTTCGGTCGAGATGACGATCTTTCTATGGGTTCTTTCAATAGAGGAATATTATAATTCTTTTTTTCTGGAAAGCAGAAACAGCAGCATTTGGGTTTATACAGTCCTGCTCTGCGTTCTTTCCGATGAAGGATCGGAACCACTGCAATCAGGTTCAAGTGGAACAGTCAGCAGAACGATTAGTGGTTGCAGTGCGCAGGAACAAGATTTTTTTTTTCGGAATTATACTATTTAACCCTCAATAGCAGTAAAAGCCTTCCGATTTTAAACCTGATTGACGCGGAAATCCTTTTTTGTCACCTGAGCGAGCTTGTACTGAGCCCAGTTGAGGTGAGAGGCAAAAAAGATTGAAACAAAAAGCAGGACGAACATTAAAAACAGCTACAACAATTGCTTTCCAAACAAAACCAGGAGTATTATAATTCTTTTTTTTATAAAGTTGGAGGACTATTTAAATGGAGCAATTAACAAATTAAACCAATGACCAGTGAACTAATGAACCTATCTATGCTGACAACAACTCTGCCTGATTTAAGTTCGCATAAGCTTTTGCCTGCACCACATTACCTATAATAATAATAGCAGGATAAGTTAAGCCTGCCTGTTCAGCAGATTCCTGTAAATTTTGAACTGAACATACTACTTGTTTTTGGTTGGGCAAGGTAGCATGTTGAATAACTGCCGCAGGCATATCACCCAAGCCCGCATCACAATAAGCTTTAGAGATTTCGCCAACTTTTTTCATACCCATATATATAACAACTGTAGCCGAACTTTTCATGGCACACTTTAAATCGTTGGTTAAACTTCCATCCTTCTTGGTTCCGGTAAGGATCCAAACACTTTCACTAATGCCACGGTGTGTTAAAGGAACATCAATAAAACCTGCGCCCTGCATACTACTTATACCTGGAATGTAATGACATTTGATGCCTCTAGCCTCTGCATAAATCAATTCTTCGAATCCTCTGCCAAAAATAAAGGGGTCTCCACCTTTTAAACGCACCACTACTTCATAATTCTGGGCATTTTCGACAATTAATTCATTTATTTTCTCTTGCGGCGTGTATTTTCCATAAGGTTGCTTGCCAACATAGATCATTTTGCAATTTTTCGGCGCAATTTCTAGCAATTTCTCATTACTTAAGTTATCATACAGAATAACTTCTGCTCTTTTTAACACATTAAAAGCTTTCATAGTGATCAATTCAGGATCACCAGGACCTCCACCCATTATAAAAAGTCCAAAATCGTTAGTTTTTTGATTCATAATTTTAATGATTTAACTATTTAAACATAAAAGTGATGAAAATTTATTAAAAAATTAAATTTTTTATGATAAAAATCACACAATAACAACTTTTTATTGAATTATAACCTATATTTGAATATCAAAAATCATATAAATATTAAAACAAGTATTTTTGAATCGATTATTACTAACAAAAAAACAACAAAACAAATAATTCGAAACAAAAAACAATCGACAGAAACCAACAAAACACAAAATACCTTTAAGATTTATGAAAGAACCACAAATAATCGTAATAGGAAATGGAATGGTGGGATATAAATTCTGCGAAAAGCTAAGATCAAAAACCTCTTCTTTTAATCTTATCGTTTTTGGCGAAGAACCCCGCAGAGCTTATGACCGTGTTCATTTAAGTGAATATTTTAACGGAAAAACTGCTGATGATCTTTCTCTTTCTACTGAAAACTGGTATCAAGAGCAAAATATTACCCTTTTCTTAAATAATCCAATTGTTAAAATAGATCGCAAACTTCAAAAAGTTTACACCGCCAGTGGCCTTGATTATTATTACGATATTCTTGTTTTTGCAACTGGTTCAGGTGCTTTCGTTCCCAATATCCCTGGTATCGAAAAAGAAGGTGTTTTTGTTTACCGTACCATTGAAGATCTTGACCTGATTAGCGGTTATGCCAAAAAAGCCAAAACAGCTTCGGTAATCGGCGGTGGCTTGTTAGGATTGGAAGCTGCTAAAGCATTGATAGACTTAGGTATCGAAAAAACGAGCATTATCGAATTTGCACCGCGTTTAATGCCAAGACAAATTGATGCTGCAGGTAGCGATATGCTTAAGTCTAAACTCGCAGAACTTGGTTTACAGATCCACTTAAATAAAAACACGACAAGTATTGAAGGCGATGGCCGTATTACCGCACTAAAGTTTAGCGATGATACTGCTTTAGATGTTGATATGCTGGTTATTTCTGCTGGTATAAAACCACGTGATGAACTGGCAAAGGCATGCGGTATCGAGGTTGGTCCACGTGGTGGAATTGTTGTTGATCAAAAAATGCAGACCAACGATCCGGCTATTTTTGCCATTGGAGAATGCGCTTTGTACGATGGAATGATTTATGGATTAATTGCTCCTGGTTACGAAATGGCCGAAGTGCTGGCTGCAAACCTTTGCGAAGGTGACAAAACGTTCACAGGGTTTGATATGAGTACCAAACTGAAACTGATCGGTATCGATGTAGCCAGTTTTGGTGATAATTTTATTACCGAACCCGATTGCCGCACCATCATCTTCGAAAACAAACACAAAGGCGTTTATAAAAGAATAAATGTTAGTAATGACGGGCAATACCTTTTAGGAGGTATATTAATTGGAGATGCAACAGCTTACAACCTGCTGTTGCAGACCTCTAATAACCGGATTGTATTACCAGAAAACCCCGAAGAACTGATTCTGGGTGCACGTGGTGGAAGCAAACCTGCTGGCGGAGCCGGAATTACTGGTTTACCAGACGGGGCGTTGATCTGTAGCTGTGAAGGCGTTAGCAAAGGCGACATCTGCTCGGCAGTTGCTGACGGCTCTTGCGAAAACATAGACGACCTGAAAAAATGTACCAAAGCAGGTACAGGTTGTGGCGGCTGCTTGCCAATGGTTAAAGACTTAATGACTTATACCTTAAAATCGCAAGGTAAGTATATCAAAAATGTAATTTGCGAACACTTTAACTATAGCCGACAGGAACTTTTTGACCTTATTCATATCCACGAACTAAAAAGTTACGATGAAGTATTGGATGCTTTAGGCAAAAATGATGGCTGTGAGGTATGTAAACCATTAGTATCGTCGCTCCTGGCCAGCCTTTGGAATGAAATGATCCTTAAAAAAGGAAACGATGTGGCCCAAGATAGTAACGATCGTTTTCTGGCCAACATCCAAAAAGGCGGCTCATACTCAGTGGTACCAAGGGTTCCGGGCGGCGAAATTACACCCGATAAATTGATCGTAATTGGCGAAGTAGCTAAAAAATATAACCTCTACACCAAAATTACCGGAGGTCAGCGTATAGATATGTTTGGCGCACACCTTAACGATCTTCCTATTATCTGGGAGGAATTAATTGCTGCAGGTTTTGAAAGCGGACATGCTTATGGAAAAGGCTTAAGAACGGTTAAAAGCTGCGTGGGTAGTACCTGGTGCAGATTCGGCCTGCATGACAGTGTAAGTTTCGCTATCCAAATTGAAGAAAGATACAGAGGCATCCGTGCACCACATAAATTTAAATCAGCTGTAAGTGGCTGTATCAGAGAATGTGCAGAAGCACAGAGTAAAGACTTCGGCATTATTGCTACCGAAAAAGGCTGGAACTTATATGTATGTGGCAATGGAGGTAGTAAACCGCAACATGCCCTTTTACTGGCAACAGACTTAGATAGTGAAACCTGTATTAAGTACATCGATAGATTTTTGATGTTTTACATCCGCACTGCCGATCCACTTACCAGAACAGCAACCTGGCTGAACAAAATGGAAGGGGGAATAGATTACCTGCGGAACGTAATCATTAATGATAGTTTAGGAATGGCCGCCCAATGGGAAAACGAAATTGAAAACTTAATTGCCTCTTACAAATGCGAATGGAAAGAAGCTGTAGAAAATCCTGCGATCAGAAAACGCTTCTCTCATTTTGTAAATGCACCAGAAGACAAAGATCCAACCATAGAATTTGTTGAGATGCGCGGACAAAAAAGAACCGCCGAATGGAAAACAGTTTAATAAATAATCTTTACAAACCTTATAAAACCCAAAATTATGAATGAACAATCAAATTGGCTAGCAGCCTGCCGAGTCGAGGATGCCATTGAGAACGGTGGCGTTTGTGTAAAACATGGTGAAGATCAGATTGCACTTTTCTATTTCACCAGAAGAAATGAGTGGTACGCCACACAAAATGAATGCCCGCATAAAAAACAGATGGCATTAAGCCGTGGAATGATTGGATCTACTACCGATGAACCTAAGGTAGCCTGCCCTTTCCACAAAAAAACATTCTCATTGAGCACTGGCGAATGTTTAAGCGGCGATGAATGCGCAATAAAAACCTATCCTGTAAAGATAGAAAACGGAACTGTTTACATTGGTACAACGCCAAAATCTTAACCTGACCCAGTAAGATTTAAACTTTTCTGATTAAAAAATTTAACCCAAACCAAACCGACATGAAGATTTCTAATTATGTAGCCACAACAGGCTGCCTTGCACTTACCTTGTTCTTTTTTTCAGCTAAATCGCAAACTAAAGCCGTTTTATTCGATGGTACTATCGTTGCCGGATATGTCGATCATGGTGCTTTTATAAACTGTACAGGCCCGAGCATCAAATTCAGCAAAAAACCTTACACCGTTTTATTGGGGTTGTTACCCAGTTTAAGAATCAAAGAAGATAAAGTTGCTGCCGGAGCACCAAAAAATACAGCCCTCACCCCTAACCTTGGCTTTGGTTTAACAACGGCCTTTCGCCATGTAGCCTTACAGGTACCGCTATACTACAACCCTAAAACCGCAGTTAAAAATGGCGAATGGAACGTTGGCGTAGGCTTAGGCTATAAATTTTAAAAGAACCCATTTATTTATTTACGCTTAAACAGACTGTTATGACACTAAATTCCATCACTAAACCGCTAGATAAATTAAATATATTTTCGCTCAAAGGTGTTCAGATGAAAACCTTTCACATCACCTGGCTAACTTTCTTCTTTTGTTTTTTCGCCTGGTTCGGCATGGCACCCTTAATGAAAATTGCAAGAGAGCAATTACACCTTACCAAAGATCAGGTGGGCAACATTCAGATTGCTTCAGTATCAGCTACGATTATTGCCCGTTTACTGATTGGACGGCTAATTGATAAATTTGGTCCCAAACTCATTTACACCTGGCTTTTGGTACTGTGTGCCATTCCCGTTTTATTAATCGGAACCAGTCATTCTTATACTTCCTTTTTGCTTTTCCGCTTGGCCATTGGTGTAATTGGGGCTTCATTTGTAATTACCCAATTTCACACCTCCATTATGTTTGCTCCGAACATTAAAGGAACCGCAAATGCAACAGCAGGCGGCTTTGGTAATGCAGGTGGCGGCGCTGCCAATTTATTTATGCCATTAATCGCATCTGGCATTACCGCTCTGGGCTTTTGCAGCACTGAAGACAGCTGGCGTTATGCCATGATTTTCCCTGGTGTAATGCTTTTAGTATGTGCATTTTTATATCACCGTTATACTTTAGATACCCCACAGGGAGATTTTAAGGATTTAAAAGACGAAAACATAAAAAGCACCAAAAACACATTTTTAATCGCGGCAAAGGATTACCGTACCTGGATTTTAACCATTGCCTACGCTGCCTGTTTTGGTGTAGAAATAACGGTTGATAACTTCGCACCGATCTTTTTTACTGATTCATTCGGTGCAACAATTGCCATAGCCGGAATGGTTGCAGGTATTTTTGGCTGGATCAATGTTTTTGCCAGACCATTGGGTGGAATTGTTGCTGATAAAATCGGTAAAACCTGGGGGTTTGATGGCAAAACACTTTTACTTGCGCTATTGCTTCTGATAGAAGGAATCGGCTTGATCTGGTTCGCAAAATCGGGCAATATCGGAATGGCCATTTTTATGATGTTCGTTTTCGGCTTAAGTTTAAAAATGGCAAATGGAGCAACCTATAGCCTTGTTCCTTTCATTAATCCACTTGCAGTTGGTAGTGTAGCGGGTATAGTAGGTGCTGGTGGAAATATCGGCGCTATGCTTATTGCATTTATGTTTAAAGCCAAAGCGGGTCATGCTACTAAAAATGTAATCGAAAACGGGCATACCATTCAAAAAGACCTGATCGACTATACCAGTGCATTTACTTTCCTCGGTTTTATCATTCTCGGAATCGGAATTGCTGTATTTATTTTCAGAACCATTATGGCACAGAAAAGCGCGGAAATAGAAGATCTTGTACTTACACCGAGCAAATAGTCATACCAAAAGTAAAAATCTACCTACAATACCGTTGATCATTTGAAAGAAGAAAAGAATATATCGCTAAATAATACAACAACATGCTGCTATTGCGGAGTGGGCTGTGGTATTGTAGTAAATAAAGATATCCATGAGCGGATAACAGTTGAAGGAGACAAAAACCACCCTGTAAACAAAGGCATGTTGTGCAGTAAAGGCATGAATCTTCATTACACGGCGAATGACAAAAGCGACAGGCTGCTTTATCCCGAAATGCGTTACAACAAAAACATGCCCCTCCAAAGGGTAAGCTGGGATACCGCACTAGAAAGAACAGCAGCCGTTTTTAAAGCACTGATTAAAAAACATGGTCCCGATAGTGTGGCTTTTTATGCAAGCGGGCAATGTTTAACGGAAGAATATTATGTAGTAAACAAATTGATTAAAGGTTTTATCGGTAGCAATAATATCGATACCAACAGCCGCTTATGTATGAGCAGTGCGGTTGTTGGTTATAAAATGAGCTTAGGTGAAGATACTGTGCCCATTAGTTACGATGATATTGAAATTGCCGATTGCATTTTTGTTGCGGGTGCAAATCCAGCATGGTGCCATCCTATCCTTTGGCGCCGTGTTGAAGCCGCAAGGCAAAAAAACCCAGACATAAAGATTATTGTCAGTGATCCGCGAAAAACGCAGACCTGCTCACTTGCCGATGTCCATCTGCAACTCAATCCAGGTACCGATATTACCCTGCACCACGCGATTGGCCGATGTTTAATTGAAGACGGAAGAATCGACGCTGATTTTATCATCAACAGCACCAACGGTTATGAAAAATACCATAATACCGTTTTCGAAACCTCACTGGCCGAAGCAGCAATTATTTGTGGCATTAAAGAAAGTGATATCCGCTTGGCTGCATCTTACATCGGCAATGCAAAAGGTTTTATCAGCATGTGGACCATGGGGCTTAACCAAAGTGTAGTAGGCACCAATAAAAACCTCTCTTTAATCAACCTAAATCTGATTACCGGCCATATTGGTAAACCTGGAAGCGGACCTTTTTCACTCACAGGGCAACCAAATGCCATGGGCGGAAGAGAAGTTGGTGGTTTAAGCAATTTATTGCCAGCACATCGGGTTTTAGCCAACGAAAGTCACCGCAATGAGGTCGAAAAGTTTTGGCAGATCCCCCTAGGCACCATACAATCTAAACCTGGCCTAACTGCAACAGAGATGTTCGATGAACTGAATACCGGAAAGCTCAAAGCGGTATGGATTTTATGCACCAATCCGCTGATCAGCCTCCCTGATGTTCGAATAGCCGAAGAAGGATTAAAAAAAGCGAAATTTGTAGTTGTTCAGGACATTAGCAACAAAGTAGAAACCTTAAAATACGCTGATGTGGTTTTACCTGCAGCTGCCTGGGTAGAAAAAGAGGGCACCATGACCAATGCGGGCCGCTATATCTCTTATCTCAGTAAAGTAACCGAAGCACCTGGAGAAGCCTTACCAGATTCGGAAATTATCTGCCGGTTTGCAAAAAAAATGGGTTATCACGGTTTCGATTTCAAGAGTGCTTCCGAAATATATAATGAGCATGCAGCCCTTACGGAAGGAACCAACATTGATATCAGCGGCCTTAATTATGAGATTTTAAGGGAAAAAAGAGCCGTTCAATGGCCTTATCCGAAGCAAGAAAAGGCCTTCGGAACAGCCAGGTTATTTACCGATCACCAGTTTTACACACCCGATAAAAAAGCTAATATTTTATCATTTGATGACCAAAACCAATCCGAAGCTTTAACACCGGAACATCCATTGATTTTAACCACCGGAAGGATCAGAGATCAATGGCATACCCGAAGCAAAACAGGCAAGGTAAATAAACTGAACCAGCATATTAGCGAATCTTTTTTAGAGATCAACCCAATTGATGCCGAAGTTCGGAACATTAAAGACAATGATATTATCGAAATTTCCAGTTTACGTGGAAATGTTCGTGTAAAAGCAAAATTTTCGGAAGATATTAAACCTGGAGTGGTTTTTATGCCCATGCACTGGGGAAAAATCTTAAAAAGTGACCTAAACCGGGTGAATAACCTCACCAATAACCTGGTTGATCCACTAAGCAAAGAACCTGATTTTAAATTTAGTGCTGTAGAAGTAAAATTATATCAAAAAGCCCGGCAAAAGATCATTGTTATTGGTGCGGGCGCTGGTGCCTGTGGTTTTGTTAAAAGTTACAGGGCTTTAAATACCGAAGATGATATTGAGATCTTTAGCAAAGAAAATTTCCCTTTTTACAACAGGGTACTTCTCCCCGATTATATTATTGGCACTTTACCCTGGCATAACCTCATTAAAATGAGCGATAGTGAGGAAACCGATTATAGAATTAAGCTGCACCGTGGGTTAGGTATCGAAAAAATCAACAAAGAAAATAAAACCATTATCGATAGTAATGGAGAAACCCACCATTATGATGTTCTGCTCCTGGCCACCGGAAGCAGGGCTTTTGTGCTTAAAGATATCCCGAAACTAAACGGCATATTTACCATGCGCAGCCGTAACGATGCCGACAGTTTTAAAAAACATGTGGATACCACAAATGGAAAAGTAGTAATTGTTGGTGGCGGTTTATTGGGAATCGAATTGGCCACATCTTTGGCTGAAACAGGATCAAAAGTGACGATTATCCAACGGATATCGAGATTAATGGGTCGCCAGTTGGATGCTTTGGGCAGTCAATTATTACATGAAGAACTGATCAGCAAAGGCATTGAGGTTTTTTACAATGATGAAGTAGACCGGATTATCGGAGAAAAAAGTATTTCGGGCATCCGTTTAAAAAGTGGTTTATTGATCGATTGTGAATCTTTAGTAATTGCCATAGGCACTGTTCCGAATACCGAACTGATTAAAGAAGCAGGTATAGAATGCAAAAGAGGTGTTGTGGTTGATGAGTACCTGAGAACCAACGAAAAAGACATTTATGCCATTGGCGAAATTGCCGAGTTTAAAGGTCAGATGTACGGCATTACCGCAGCGGCAGAACAACAGGCCGAAATAGTAGCACGATTTCTATGTGGAGATATTGCTAAATTTTACCAGGGCAGCCTGCTCATGAATATCCTTAAAATGCACAGTTTAGAACTCTGTTCATTAGGTTTGGCCGAAATACCGAACAACGACCCTACTTATGAGGAAATTGTTTTTATCGATAAAGCCAAACGTTACTATAAAAAATGTATTGTACACAACGATAAATTGGTTGGAGCCATATTAATTGGCGATAAAAGTGAGTTTTTAGAATTCAGGAACCTGATCGAAAATAAAATGGAGTTGAGCGAAAAGCGGCTTCAATTATTAAGGAGCGGCAAAACAACCGAACCTATTATCGGCAAAACTGTATGCAGCTGCAACAATGTTGGCGAAGGTAACCTGATCAACAAAATTAAAGATGGCTGTAAAGATCATTTGCAGCTTTGCCAGTTAACTGGCGCCGGAATGGGCTGTGGCAGTTGCAGGCCCGAGGTAAAAGCCATATTAGATTCTTTTGTAAATGTATTAAAAACGGAGACTAAACCTGCTTTGGCAGGAACATAAAAAACTTTGGCCGTTTGTTAGTCCTAGCGGTCAGTTTTTTAAAAAAAACAAACAAAGAAGTTTGAATGATAGGCTAAGATAAATCGTCATTTCGACTGGAGCGCAGCGAAATGGAGAAATCTTTGAAGTATGTTTAATGGATAGTTCAAAGATTTCTCCACTGCGGTCGAAATGACGACAGATTTTTCAAACCCTTCATTAGTAAACGATTGGAAATAGTAAAACAATAAGCTTTAAGATTCCCGCCTGCGCGGGAATGACGATAGATTGCTAAAGAATATTTAAAATTAAACAAAGTGATGAAAGTAAAACTTGGTCCTTCAGAATTTAAAAACCTAAAAGGGATTGAATATTTTAAGTTCGAAGAAGATTTTATTGAAGAAAATGTGCGTTGTATCCCGATGATCGTACGTTTTAAAATGGATGCCGCAGGAATAAAACTAAAATTGGCAGAATGGAGCAAATTTCATCCATCAGAAAGAATCCAGTTGGCCTTGCTACCAGTTTCCACTCAGGAACAAACAGATAAGTATCATCAATTTCTGATTGGCCTGATTACCAAATATACTGGTAATCAAGCCACCACGCTAACTATCGACCCGCTACCCGATTGGGGAAACCTACATCAAATCCCTGTGATGCTAAAAGAAAAGGCAACAGAATTAGCTTTACAACTCTCCATAAACCAGTGGCGAAAACTCACTAATATCCAAAGGTTTGCGCTTTTAAAATTATGCCGACCAGGGCACGAAAACAAAAACTTCCCAAAGGCAGTAGTAGAATTTGGACTTTTAAATAGCTAAACCATGTATCAAACAATCATCATTAACTTTCCAGGCGGAATCATATCACCGGGCAACCTGTATAACATCCTGGTTGCGGCAACAAAAGCGCGGATCCAATATGTTCGTTTTGGCCTCCGCCAGCAGTTATTGATTGATACTACAACCTACAATATTGCCATATTTACAGGCGAAATGGATAAACTTGGGATTGATTATGAAGTAGACTCCAATAATTTCCCGAATATTATCAGTTCTTATCCTGCTGAAGAGATTTTTATCCGCAAAACCTGGCTTACTGAAGGGGTATACAAAGATGTTTTAGACGACATCGACTTTAAACCTTCCGTTAAGGTTAATATCTGCGATAGCGACCAAAGCTTTACCCCCATGTTAACGGGTAATATCAACTGGATTGCGTCTTCACAATCCGAACATTATTGGCATTTGATTATCCGGTTTCCAAAAACAAATGTAACTTATGAATGGAATCAGCTTTGTTACACCAACCATATTGCACAGGTTACCAAAGCGCTGGAGGGTATTATCAAAAACAACCAGTCGCAGTTTGTAGATAATCCACAAGCCAATGGTGAAGCGCTCTTTGCACTTTTAGATCAGGAAAATTTCATTCTTAAACAAGTCGAAAAAACCGTATCACTATCTTCATTTAACCTGCCTTATTACGAGGGCTTAAACCGGTATAACAATAAATATTGGTTGGGTATCTACAGGCGAGATGAATTGTTCAGCATTCCATTTTTAAAGAAACTCTGCCAGCTTTGTTTAGATACCAAACTCGGTCAGTTGTGCTGTACCTCCTGGAAAACCATTATTATAAAAGGAATTGATGAAAAAGATAAAAACCTTTGGAATGGCTTGCTCGAAGAATTTGAGATCAATATGCGGCATGCGGCCAATGAACTTAACTTTCAGGTGGAAGACAATTGTAACGAAGGCTTGGCATTAAAAAGTTTCCTTGTTAAACATTTAAGCATTGATGATACCAGGACGTTTGGAATCTGCTTTGGCATTAAAACACGCAAAAAAAGTGAGGTTTTTAGTAGCATCCTGATCCAAAAACGCCACTTGATTAATGTATTGGGTTTAAAACTACTCCCCGTTTATGATATTTTGTGTGCTAAGGATTTTAATCCCAACGAGCGTACCGGCGAAATTTTTAGCAGGAGTAATCCTAGCTTTTTATTACCGGAACAAATAAGACGTTCGATATTTAAATTTTACAAATACCGTTTAAATGCGCTTAAAACAGGTAATCAAAAACAGAGCTTTCAAACTGAAGAAGCGATAAAAAAAGACGGCGAGTTTTTATACCAGTGTAATAATTGTTTAACAGTATATAACGAACGCATTGGCGAAATTGAAAACAACATTAACCCAGGTACGGCATTTAAAGATTTACCCGAAGGTTACTGTTGTGTGCTTTGTGAAGGAGAGAAAGAGAATTTTACTAAGATTGATCAATCGGCCTTGCAATTGTTATAAGCCGTTAATTTCGGCATGGGAGTTAAAATTACTGAAATAACGATAATCCTGGTCCTCAATAGCAATTTCGCAAACTCGCAAATTGCTTAAAACGTATTTCATGCTGTGTTTGGCCAAACCATTGGTTTGAAGCAGGCGTACAATTTGTTTCAAACCTTCAACTTTATAAATCCCGCATAAGGGTTCTTGCTGACCATCTTTAGTGAAAATATAAGCCTCGAAAGCGTCATCAGCTTTAACTGAATGCATTAGCTTTTCCAGCAATCTGGTTTCCATCAACAACATATCGCAGGCCAATAAGAACAGATCTTCCTCGGGATTTGATAAGTGAGTTGAAATTACGCCTAATAAAGGGCCTCTAATATCAAGCGAAGTATCGTCGACAATCAACTGCTCATTCTCGAAATAACTAGCATAAGTTTCTTGCTGCGATGGATTAACTGAAAATCTTACCGGGAGATTAAGCGAGCTTAATTTATCAGCTGCCATCTGTGCCCATAATTTATCCTGATGACTCAGCAAACCTTTATCAGTGCCCATCCGTAAACTCTGCCCGCCACATAAAACTACTCCTAACATATAATATCTATAATTAAAAAACTATTATCAGTTAAGTCGAGCGAATAGATGTCTTAAAAAGACACATCGCCATCAATGACAGATTCAAAAGAAAGGTCGTCATTGCGAGGAGGAACGACGAAGCAATCTTTCATGCTAGTGATTCTTGCCATAAAGATTGCTTCGTCGGCTGAAAAAGCCTTCTCGCAATGACGATAATCTGAGGAGATTTAATCTTTTAAATTCTCCGTCATTTATATTTTATACAAAAATATCCATAAAGGATTACTTACTGCTCAAATCTGTTAATCCAGCTTCGTTTAAAATACCAATTTGTTTTCCGCTAACCACGATTAACTTTTCTACTAACAGCTCGTTCATCGTCCTGAAAACCGTTTCGTAGGTTGCACCGGTAAAAGCAGCCAAATCCTGACGGCTTAGTGCCAAATTTAAAAACCCTTCGGCATCTAATCCAAATTGATCTCTCAATCCTAAAATAGCTACGGCAAGCCTTCCTTTAACCGACATTAAAGCTAAATTACGCATTTTCTTTTCTGAGGCATGCAACTCGTCGGCATAAAACATCAACAAACCGTAGGCAAATTCTTGGTTTACTTTTATGGTAGTTTTAAAAAAATCGATATCTACAAAACAAAGTTTGGTGGTTTCTAAAGCAGTTGCAGATATTGGATAGGTAGAAATACTGCTGCTGATTCCTCTATGTCCTATTATGGCTCCATCGTTTGCAAAACGTAAAATCAGTTCTTTATCGCCCCATTGTTTATGCACTTTTACATTACCCGAAGTAACAAAATAAACACCACTCACCGGATCGCCCTCTTTGATAATTACTTCCCCTTTTTTAGCGATAAAATTTCGTTTATGGCTCTCGATAGCAGGATGCCACTCTTTTAAAGTGAGCTGGCACATAAAACAGGTTTTAAGATCGCAGTTATTATTTTTCTTCATATTTTATTGGGGATGTTGGGTAAAAATAGCAAATCATTGCACAATTATTTGGTATCGTAAACAAATTCGGTGATTCTTCACTATTGTTGAAAATTTTATAAGAATAAAACTCATTGAAAGAGAACACTTAGCATTTTTTACAGGCATTCTTATCTCAAAGAAGTTTAAAGATATGCCATCAAATCATAATTTTGTGTTATGGCAAATACAAACGTTAGAAAATCAATCCAGAATAAGATCGAATCATTGGGTAAGGAAATCGAAAGCTTACAAGCAGAACTAAAAAGATGGGAAAAAATTGCAGCCGATTATGAAACCAACTCGGAAAGCATTGATTTGATTTTATCGATACAATTACCTGAAAAACCAGAACCAAAAGCTAAAAAGGTAAAATTGTAAGGCATTTAAACAAGAAAACCCGGACAATGTCCGGGTTCTCTTGTTTCGTCACCCTGAATTCATTTCAGGGTCTTAATAGTAGAAAAGATGCTGAAATAAATTCAGCATGACGGTTCCATAAAAAAATGTTATTCCAAAACTTCTTCCACTTTTTTTACCGGAATTTTAGCTCTCGGCTTAAAACCAGCAGGCTTATTATCGCCTTTGGTTAAAACGGGCGCTTTCTTTGCATCTTTCTTCTTGAATTTCCTACCATACCAGATTAGAAAGCCAGTTATAGGTAAACTTGCTCCTATTAGTGACGCTAAAAAAGCCATCACTTTGCCTGGGAAACCCAAAATACTCCCTACATGGATATCGTAATTCATTTTGCGAAGTTTCCCACCAAAACCAGCCTCTTCGTAAGCAATAGCATAAACACCTTCGCGCTTAAATTCTTTTAAAGTATGCTGATCGAAGGTATAGCCCTGGTTATTGTAAAACTGACCTGTATTAGGATAAACCGTAATATTGATCGTGGCTTTTGCTTTTGAAGTATCGGGAAAATTATAATAAAAACCCTGCGATTTTGGATGGCGGCGAATTACTTTTTGCCAGGCCAGATCCATCGCTTTTTGAGGCGTGTAAAATTTCCCAACGGCTAATGAATCTGATTCCAGGCGTTGGAAATCGCCTAATTTATCGCCACCAGAGGTTACCCAATACAAGCCTTCGCTGTACCATTTAATGCCATAAACCATTCCAGTTAAAGCGATAAAAAGCAAAAAGATTAAAGAATAAAAGCCAAGCACATTGTGTAAATCGAGGTTTACCCTTTTGAATGAAGCGCCCCACTTAATTTTGAAGCTCTTATCACGGGTTGATTTATTCCATTTTTTAGGATACCACCAGATTAATCCGGTAATTAACAAAACTACAAATATCATGGTTCCGTAGTTTACAATTGGTCTCCCGATGGCATAAGGTAACCACAAGAAACGGTGACCGTTGAGGATAAACCTAAAGAAATCGACTTCTCCTTTTTTATGTACCACTTTGCTGATTACTTCTCCTGTATAAGGATTAATTTTTAAACTGGTTCCTCCTCCGCGCCGTCCTTCATCCTTTTTTCCCCTTAAATTTAAACTGATCGCCCTTCCCTGTTGATATTGTGCATACGAAGGAATCTTTTCAGGGTAAAGCTTAAACGCAATGGCACTCAGTTGTGATGGTGTAATCACAGGTTTATCCTGCTTTTCAATTTTGGTTTCAGGCTCCAATAAACCTGTAATTTCTTCATTAAAAACCCAGATACAGCCTGTTATACAAACAATAAGAACAATGACGCCTGATATTAGGCCAAGCCAGAGGTGAAGCCATTTATTGATTCTGTTAAATAGCGAATCTTTATTTTTTTTCTTTGCTGGAGTAATTTTGTTTACCGTTGCCATTGTTCTGTTAGTTAAGCGTACAAGTTTTATTTTAATATTGAAGGGCATTAATTGCAGTGATTGTTCCGCCTTCAACCTTTAAGCCTTTTTTTGCGGCTGCAATTTCTGCATCAAATACATACACATAACTTCCTTCGCTCGCGGTAGTGATGCCTATGTATCCGGTTTTACCATCTTTTGGCGCATAATTGTTAATGGTTGTTGTTCTGGTGATATCGGCAGGGATACCGCTTATCCATTTGAAGCTTTTGCTGATTACATCAACAACGGCAAATTTTCTTGCCGTACCTAAAAGCGAATTGGGTTGCGCATACATTTGGAGAATAAAAACACCCTTTCCTAAATAAGTTTGCCCCGCAATATGGTGTCCGCCAGAAATCTCCTGTACGTTAAAGAAATAACTTTTATCAAACTCGGTAGTTCCTTTATTGATCCTGATAACAGCTGATGGATTTTTGGAGGTCGGAATGCCCGCGTTTGTTGCCGCTGCAAATGAAAAAGCATAGGCGTCTCCATTATCGGTTTCAACCAAACCATTTACAAAATAGGCGCCGATATAACTGGTACGGTTATCACGGATAATTTTCTCCAGTTTTAAATCAGGATAACTATAAACGGCCACCCATGAACTGTCGGGATATGAAGTACCAAATACGTCCGGCGCAGCGCCTTTAATACTCATATAAGGTATAAATAGTTTTTCCCCAACCTGTGTTGCCCAGGTAAAGTGGGCCCTTTCGCCATTGCCCGCAAGCTTTACAATATTTACCTGCTGTTCACCAACAATCTGATATTTGCGTGCATCTATCCTAAACATGGTTGCAAATTCATTTCCAGATCTTGGAACTTTAATGGTAAAAACATCGTCCTTCACAGGCGCAAAAAGATGTACGGTTTCACTTTGAAAATTTGAAAGTTTATTTAACTTTCCATCACTATCTAGACGGTAAGACGTAACAGCACCTGGATTTCCCTGTCCGTATAGCAAACTAAAAAAACGGTTTTTGTGTGTAAGATAATAACGGTATGATCCATCTTGTTCTATCCCGTTTCCCTGAGTGGTTACCATGCCCGATTCTAAAGAATTTGCCGTCAATAAATAATCGGCAATGCCCGAAGTACCAATTGGTGTTGCAGAAATTACAAATTTGGTTGCCCCTGTAAGTTCGGTTTCTACATCTATAACTTCTGAAGAATCCAGCGCTTTGTCGCAACCCGAAAAGATGATCAGAAAGGATAAACTTAAAAAAGGAAGTATATATTTAGTTTTCATATTAAAATATTTTAGGATTAGGAATTATCTGTTGTTGCTAAAAAAGTATCTAACCTTGGCATAAAATGCCCTGCCCGGCTTTTGTAGAGAAAAATTATCGTAAATGCGGTTATCCAATAGATTTTTACATTCTAAACCAATATTACATTTACCGCCTCCAAGTGTATAAACAGCATTTACATCCTGCATCCATTGTCTGGGAATGTCGTATTTGGTTTCTGAAGTACCCTGGCTCGGCCACGATAAATAATAAGCATGAACGTAAAGCACGTTATAACCAAGGGTAAGGGTATTGCCTTTTTTACCCACGTTGTTAAAGAAAAGTGAGGCATCTGCATTACCAAATAGATAAGGCATATTTGGAATCCTGTCTCTAAATAAAGGACTCTGCATGGTTTGACCTGGCTCGAAACGGGTATTATTTCTTAAATTCTGATAGGTTACGTTTACTCCTGCCGTAAATAGTTGCTTAAATGAATATCTAACCTCCGATTCAAACCCAAAATTGGTTACGTTAGCTACATTGCCCATCACCTGTTTAGTTTGGTTTGCATTTAAACTTGGTCTGATAAAGTCTTTCGCATCGCGGTACATTAAATTTCCATCGAAACTAAAACGGTGGATTTTGTTTAACTGTGCCTGATAACTAAAACCTAAATTATAGTTGCTGCTCTGTTCGGGCTTTAAATCAATATTCCCTTCGAGATTTAATAAATCGCCGAAAAGTTCGTCGGTTTCTGGCAAACGATAACTTTTTTCGTATGATGCTTTAACCTGAAGATTCGGCACAATAAAGTAAGTAGATGCCATGCCATAACCGGTTTTACTATAGCTGTTTTTTTGTGTTAAATAAGCAATATCGCCCCAGTTACCGCTTGGATTATAGCTTTGGGAATATTTATTTGATTGATAAAATTGTTTTGCAAATACCGAAGTGTTCCACTTCTCAGAAGCACTGAATTTATAACCTAAACCCAATACATTTTTATTGTTTATACGTGGTTGCTCATATTTCTCGGCATCAGGATACAATTCATCAGAACCTGTTCTGTTAAAGCTATTGTATACGTTATTTAGCGACAAGGAATGATGCTCATCAACAGTATAACTTAAGTTTGCAGTAGCCAATCCGTTGTTATTAAGGAATTTATACATCGAACGTTCACGTTCGCTACCTGCCCCAGGGTATTCTTTATAATCCTGGAACCAGTTGTAACGACGGTAAACCGTATCTATATTTTGTTCTGTACCGAAATTAAAATTTCCGTTCACACGAAGATCCAATCCTTTAACAAACAGATCTTTTTTGGCATATTTAACAGTAGGCATTAAAATACTGCCCTTTCTATGCCAGTCTCCAAAAACACTTACCATCCTGGCCCCTGTTTGTATTTCAGAATAGTTTTGTCCAACGGTTAACCCGAACATTAACTGGTCGGCAAATGATTTATTAACTACACCTGCACTGGCTATTAAAGTCTCGTTATGATAAGTGTCGTTGAAGCGTTTAACCACCTGGTTTCTGAAATAACGGCCATTAATATCTGCAACATCTGTAGTAACCTTATAGTCGTTATCTGAATAATTTTGAAAAGCATTAATCTGGATTTTAAATCCCGATGGCGCAGTATATCCTACATTTACAGCTGTTTTATGCGTATTGAAGGAACCATATGAATAAGAAGCATCCATATAACTCTTCGTTGTATTATCGGTTACAATATTAACTGCACCACCTAATGCATCCGATCCTAACCAAACAGGAACTACTCCTTTATATACCTCTACGCGCTGGGCAAGGTTAATGGGTATATTGTTAATCTGGAATGATGAACCAAAATTATCCATGGGTACCCCATCAATAAAAAACTTAACCTGCCTGCCTGTAAAACCGTTCAAAGAAAAATCCATTCTTGAACCCAAGCCCCCGGCCTCTCTAACCCTCACTCCTGAAACACGGTCTAAAGCATGAGAAATATCAAGTGTACTGTTGTGCAGTTTCTTTGCATCAATAGAGGTTACATTGAAAGCCTGACGGTTAACCTGCTGATTGGCTGTTCGGCCGATAACGTTTAGCGTTTCCATTTGTTCGGTAGATTCTGATAAGCTAAAACTGAAAGTACCGGGCTGACCGTCAGCCAAATTGATCTCTTTTTTCTGTGTTTTAAAACCAATTGCAGATACCTGTATGGTGTATTTACCCAGAGGAATATTTAAGAGTTTAAAATTTCCGCTTTGGTCTGTTAATGTACCATAACTGGTTTTGTGGATTTTAACGGTAGCCCCGGGAAGTGGATTTCCATCATTGGATTTGATTTGCCCTGAAATGCTCGACAATCGGTTTTGGGCAGAAGTAAAAATTACACAGGCACATAACATGCCCAATAGCAAAATTTTCTTAATTTGCATGGCTTTTAATGGAGATTAAAGGTGAGCCGGATTTCCGGTTTAGCCACACGGGTCTGAACCGTGTGGCATTTTTGTTTTCGGCAAATATAGCCTCTATTTAGATCAAGTCCAAATAAGAATTGTTAAATATTAGGCTTTCTCCACTACTCCTATTACAAAAACCGGCTTACTCAGCTGAGCACCTGACATTTACCTACACCAATAATTTTAAAAGCTTAAAACCCTTTTAGTTTAAAACATGTTTATGTAGATACAACAAAAAACGAAGTATATGAAAAAGTTAATTTATTTATTGGCCATTTCTGCATTAGCATTTCAGGCCTGCAATGGAGGAAACAAGGATGCCAAAGAAAGTGCCGATAGTTTAAACATGGCTAAAGACAGCTCAACCAATACAGTTGCCACTGGAGGGATTGCAGTAGATGAAGCTGACGCGAAGTTTACAACACAGGCAGCTGTTGGCGGTATGGCTGAAGTAGAATTAGGAAAACTGGCACTCGAAAAAAGCAGTAATCCGCAGGTTAAAGAATTTGCAACCATGATGGTAAAAGACCACGGCATGGCAAATACCGAATTAATGGCCATTGCGAAACAAAAAAACATTACACTGCCAAGCACCGTAGACGATGAGCACAAGAAAAAAATGGATGACCTGAGCAAAAAATCAGGCGCAGATTTTGATAAAGCTTATGTTGATGCCATGGTGAGTGGCCATAAATCTACCTTAAAATTAATGGAAGATGAATCAAGAGATGGGAAAGATGCAGATCTTAAAGCTTTTGCAACGAAAACTGCACCAATTGTTCAAAGCCATTTGGTGATGATCAATAAAATAAATGACAGCATGAAATAATGAGGTTTAGCGTATTAAATTTCTTAGATGAAGGGATTTAATACGCTATATTTTTTGCCACTTCTAATCTTATCCCTAATTACTGGATTTATTTGTTCGAAGGTTATAATTAAAGCTCTGGCGGGGTATGCCAATCGATAAAGGCTTTCCTACTTAACATTTCCAGGTATGGATAATTTCCATTTAATTGTTTACGCTGTTTTAGCTCATATAAAAAATGCCCACCTAAATCTACAATAATTTTTGCGGTAGCCAAATACCATACACTATGTGGCTGTTTCCAACAAAAAGAATACAGGTTTGAGGTGAGTTTAATACCCTGAAGTTCGGGATGATAAAAATTAAGTATTTTTGGATTGGGCAGTCCCTGCATTACCTCTGATTTTCTAACCATCGAAAGGTGATCGGAATGACAAAACTCGTAATCCTTTAGCTTTGGATCATCCACATCAGGCAAATGTTTCAATATTTTAAATCCCTTAAATTTTTTACCATTCAATATCCATATTAAATTTGGATAAAATGCCTCTCTGCTATTAAGCTCGGCCAATGTAATCGGAGAATTTTGAAATTCGATAGTATAACCGGATGGGGTAAATACATCAGCACGGTGTATATCGGCATTGGCTGCATCATAAAAAGCAATTTCTCTAAATGATGGCGGGAAAGCCAATTTCCAATCTCGGTGCCATGCGGTCTCCTTCCGGCAATATTCTTTTTTAAGTGATGAAATATCCTGAATCATATCTGAACGGAGGATATCTTTTTTCATTTCACTATTGTTCATTCTCTTTCAATGTGATTAGAACACTAAAACAATTAATTAGGGAAACAAATTTAAACTAAAATTTTTAGTACATATAATATTTAAAAATAATTATGATTGAGCATTAGGCAGATACCACCTGTCAAAAAAAAATAATTCCATCTGCTCAAAATAGAATGATAACTTTGCAGTATGACCATCCAAGAAATACAGCAGCTAGAAGATTTTTTTACCCAGGCAGGAAAGCAAGAGGTTCCAATTTATCTGAATCAGGCTACCGTAATTACCGATTATGCCCATTTTCTTGAAAGTCATTTAATGCCTTTAAAGCTTAATCCTGATGCAAAAGTGAACCTACCACTAATACACAGGCTAAAAATGTTAAAGTTATTGATTGAATCAAATGCGTAAAAACGAATCAATTTAGCTGTTACAGCCCCACGATTGGCAAAAAGGGGACAATTGAATGCAACACAAGTAATCGAAACATCACTATCTATTAAACTGGCCTTTCAACAGGCTATCATTGACAGATTGCAAAGAACGGTCGTCATTTCGACTGGAACACAGTGGAATGGAGAAATCTTTGAACTATGTTAAAAGATCTCTCCACTACGGTCGAGATGAAGATACCTCCTAACATATAACCTTTCCTATGTATGTTTATGACTGTCAGAATAGCTGACTCCCGTTTTCTAATCATGCAATTAAAAACTTAACCTCTTTTAGTTTTTAAAATAGATATTTCCAACTATATTGGGCGTGATTGGTTATTTCTATACATTGACCCTTATTTATGACTAAAAATATATTCATTGCTTCGGCCGAACCCTATACCGGAAAATCAGTAATTGCTTTCGGAATGATCAATATGTTATTGGCAAAAACCCAAAAAGTAGGTTATTTTAAACCCATTATTGCGCAAGACGATCAGAATAAAAAAGATGAACATGTAGAAGCCATGTTGGATTATTTCTCACTCCCTGTTAAATATGAGGATGCTTTTGCGTTTACCCGGCAAGAGATGTTACACCAGGCAGAAGATAGTGGAGCAATTATTAATACCATCATCAGTAAATATAAAAAACTGGAAGATAATTACGATTTCACGGTAATTGAAGGCAGCGATTTTTTAGGCGAAGGCATGGCATTTGAGTTCGAATCGAATGCCTTAATGGCCAAAAACTTAGGCGCACCTGTTTTAATAGTGGTATCGGGAAAGAACAAAACAGCAAGTCAGCTTTTTAAATCGGCCATCAACATTTACCGTAACTTCCTGCTGCGAGATGTACAGGTATTAGGTGTAGTAGCCAATATGGTGAATCCAGAGGAGGCAGATCGCATTAAACAAGCTTTAACCAATCAATTACCCACCGAGTTACTTATCGCCGTTATTCCAACTGAAACTGGCCTGCAAAGTCCAACAATGAAAGAAATTACTTTGGCACTAGGTGGTGAGGTACTTTTTGGAGCTGAACTATTGGATAACCAGGTTGATAATTTTGTGACCGGTGCCATGATGTTGCCTAATTTTTTAAGGCACATAAAAGACAACCTGCTTATTGTTACCCCCGGCGATCGTGGTGATATCATTATTGGCGCACTTCAGGCCAACTTATCAGCCAACTACCCAAAAATTGCAGGCATTGTTTTAACCGCAGGCAGTTTACCAGATGAGCCGATTATTAAATTGATTGAAGGTTTACAAACCATTATTCCAATAATAGCTGTTAAAAAAGGAACTTTCGAAACCACTACAACCATTGGTAGTATCCATTCCAAAATTACAATTGAAAACAAGAAGAAAATTGCAGTCGCCATAGAGCTTTTCGAAAAATATGTGGATATTAAAGCGCTTGATGATAAAATTATCACATTCAGCTATCAGGGAATTACCCCGCACATGTTTCAATACCAACTGGTTAAATGGGCCAAACGCGATAAAAAACATATTGTTTTACCAGAAGGAAATGACGAACGCATTTTAAAAGCAGTAGAGAAACTCATTACACAGGATATTGTAGACATTACACTCTTGGGTGATCCGACCGAAATTACCAACACGATTAAAAGACTTGGATTAAACCTGGATACCAATACTATAAAAATACATAACCCAGGCCAATCGCCTCATTATAACGATTATGTAGATACTTTGCACGAACTACGTAAAGCAAAAAATGTAAACCTCGAAATGGCCAGGGATATGATGACTGATGTTTCTTATTTTGGAACCATGATGGTTTACAAAGGTGATGCCGATGGGATGGTTTCAGGTGCAGTTCATACTACTCAGCACACCATTAGGCCTGCTTTGCAGTTTGTTAAAACCAAGCCAGGTGTATCAGTGGTTTCATCCATTTTCTTTATGTGCCTGCCAGAAAGGGTAGCCATATTTGGAGATTGTGCGGTTAACCCCAATCCTACTGCCCAACAGCTGGCAGAAATAGCAATTTCATCAGCAGAGAGCAGTGCCAAATTCGGCATTGAGCCACGCATTGCCATGTTATCTTATTCTTCTGGTACATCAGGCGAAGGCGAAGATGTAGAACGTGTAAGAGAAGCTGCTGCCATAGTTAAAATAAGGCATCCGGAATTAAAAATTGAAGGTCCGATACAATATGATGCGGCTGTAGATCCACTTGTAGGTAAACAAAAATTACCAGGCTCTGAGGTAGCAGGTAGAGCAAGTGTACTGATCTTCCCCGATTTAAATACCGGCAACAACACCTATAAAGCGGTACAGCGCGAAACAGGTGCACTTGCCATTGGCCCAATGCTGCAGGGCCTAAACAAACCAATAAATGATTTAAGCCGTGGCTGTACGGTAGATGATATTTTTAATACCGTTGTAATTACAGCGATCCAATGCCAAGATATTTAATATGAACATTTTAGTAATCAACTCCGGAAGCAGTTCCTTAAAATACCAGCTTTTTAACATGCCAGAAAAAGCGCCGGTTTGTAGCGGTCTGGTAGAGCGTATTGGCATTGAAGGCTCGTTTATTAAACATACAGTTTATCGCAACAACGAAAAATATAGCATTGAACAATCAGGTTTTATTGCTAACCACGGCGAAGGCTTAAAACAGGTTTTAGCTTTGCTAACTGAAGGAGAATACGCGGTAATAGCCAGCCCTGATGACATTGCGGCTGTTGGCCACAGAGTGGTGCATGGAGGTGAGCATTTTACAGGCGCAACCCTTATTACAGATGAGGTAAAACATCAGATCAAAAAGCTGTTCTCCCTTGCGCCGCTGCATAACCCCGTTAATTATAAATGTATTGAAGTAGCCGAACAGACTTTTGTTAACGCGAAACAAATTGCCGTGTTCGATACGGCATTTCATCAAACCATACCAGAACAGGCCTATCGTTATGCCATTCCAGAATGGTATTACAAAGAACATGGCATTCGGGTGTATGGATTTCATGGTACCAGCCACAAATATGTAAGTGAGCAGGCCAATAAATGGCTAAACAAAGTTGATACAAAAATTATAAGCATCCACTTGGGCAACGGCTGCAGCATTACGGCCATTAGAAATGGTAAATCGATAGATACCAGTATGGGATTTGGCCCATTAAGCGGTTTAATGATGGGCACACGTTCCGGAGACATCGATCCATCGGTTATTTTTCATTTAATGGAGCATTCCGGATATACTTTAGAGCAGTTGAGTACCCTGGTTAACAAACAATCGGGACTGTTAGGTGTAGGTGGCTCGAGCGATATGCGCGACATTAGAAAAATGGTTAGTGAAGGCAATGCAGCTGCAATTTTAGCGCTAAAACTGTATGCCTATAGAATCAAGAAATTTATTGGTGCTTATGCAGCTATTTTAAATGGCATAGATGCAATAGTATTTACCGCTGGTGTAGGCGAAAACGACAGTAATATGCGTGAGTCTGTATGCTCGGAGCTGAATTACCTGGGTATTGATTTAGATTCAGCTCAAAATACAGCTTATCATGGAGAATTGAAAGAAATTAACAAGGCAAGCGCTAAAGTAAAAATCCTGGTTATTCCAACCAACGAAGAATATGAAATAGCCTACCAATGTTTTGAGCTTTTAGGTTAATAGCAAGACTTCCGAAGTTTGGCTGGGAAAAGACTTCCGAAGTTTGCGCCAATGGCAATCCTCATGGCCAACTTCGGAAGTCTGAACAGGCCCTAATCGGTTTCTAAAATGGACAAAATATTGCCGGCAGGATCTCTAAACCAGGCAATGTTTGGTCCTCCGTTTCCCCGTGAGATGCCTTTACTATCCGTTTTGAAATATTCTTCATTGTAAATCTCAAATTTTATTCCCTTGGCAATAAGTTCGTCGGCTGCTTGATCTATATTTTCAACAGGAAAATTAAGTACCGTGAAAGTTGCCGGAACATGATTTGGCTTTGGATAAAGTAATACATTTGCTGATCCTGAAATAACCAGTTCAATTACGCCCATTGGATTATCTTTAACTTCGATACCCAATACGCCTTGATAAAAATCTTTTGCTTTCTGTACATCGTCTACAGAAAATGAGCTGAATGCTTTTGAGTTTTGTAACATAATCTTTTTTTAAATCAATTTTTGCGAGAATGGACAGTTAAATTTAGGGATTAAAACAATAGTAACAGGCTGCATAAGCGGCAAAGTACAGGCCCAAACGAGACAACTTCTTTTAGCTTTTCCAGGCACCCAACAAACGCCTAATGACAACAATTTCGGCAATGTGGTAAGCATTATGATCGGCAATCTGCAAAGCTTCGCGTAATAAACTTTGTCCATCGCCATGCGGAATTGGCACATATAAATCTGAAGAATCTAACAAAGCAATAAATTCTTTCAAATCAGCATCAATCTGTTTTAGTGTATTATCCCAGGCATGTTCATCTTTAGGCGCCAGTTCTTTAGGCCAGTATTCGTCTGGCCATTTAGGCGATCGATGCGATCCGTCTTTACTAAATTCGAGCATATCCCACTGGGCAATTTTAATGTGTTCGGCCAACTGCCAAATGCTGTAAGGTAAGTTGTAAGGCTTTTCGCCCAATAGATTAAATGGCAAATTGGCAACAGCATCTTTAAACCCTACATGCGCCCCACCCCCATTTAATAATTTTTTAAGTTCCGTAACCAGTATTGATGTTTGATTTTCCATATAACATTAGCAGATTGTATTAACCTAACAAACATGATTCTCATAGGTTTGTATAAAAATCAATTTCAGTGGCAGCATCTATTTTTTTAACGCGCAATTCTTTTAAATTTGGGCATGAACCTATCTTTTCCGATCCTCACCGCATATACCTACCTCAATACTGCTAATTCTGGCATTTTATCTACCAATCTGGCAGAGTGGAGAACTAAACATGATCAAGACTTCATTGCCGGTGGAAGTATTTTCAGAATGGAAAATCTGCCCATCATTACCGACCTCAGAAATAATATTGCTAAACTTTTCAGTTCAAAATCCGAGAACACCTATCTGGTTCAGAATTTTTCAGTAGGTTTTAATACTTTATTAAGTGGCTTGGACAAAAACCATCGTTTTCTATTATTGGAAGAGGAATATCCATCTGTGAGTTATCCTGTAATCAGTATGGGTTTTAAATACCATAGCATAACCATTGATGAAAAGTTAGAAGAAAACATCATCATTGCCATTGAAAAATTTAAGCCTACCGCGCTGGCATTTAGCATGGTACAATACATTAGTGGATTAAGAATGGATGATGAATTTATCCAGAAATTAAAAGCTACGTATCCTGATCTTTTGTTGATCGGTGATGGCACCCAGTTTTTAGGTACAACAAATTTTAACTTTGAAAAATCGGGCCTGGATGCTTTGATCGGAAGCGGATACAAATGGCTTTTGGCTGGGTATGGAAATGGTTATGCATTCCTTTCTGATCGGATGAAAGATGCGATTTACAGCAAAAACAAACTGGCCGAATTGCCTACAGCCCCATTTTTAAAAGGTAAAGACCACCTATCTATGTGTTTCGAACCCGGGCATTTAGACACTTTAAATTTTGGCACATTAAACGAAAGCTTAAATGAGCTTGGCACAATCGGTTTCGATTGGATTGAAAAAACTGCACAGGCAATTTCCAACAAAGCCAGGTTAGCATTAAATTCAAGGGGATTAATTCCAGATTGGGCATTGGAGCGCAAACATCAATCTAACATTATGAGCATGCCGCTTGATCAAAAAACAGTTGACAAAATCGCTGCAGCCAAAATCCTTTGCTCACCACGAGGAACAGGCACAAGGATTTCGTTTCACTATTATAATACAGAAGAGGATTTAAATCAACTGCTCCAGGTTCTGGATAACCGCAGCTAGCCTACCCTCCAAATGGCATCCACAAAATATTGATGTTGATCGAAGAAACGCTGAAGTGGTTTAAATCCGGTTTTTTCTGCAAGCTGATCGATATCATTAAGCGAATATTTTTGTGATATTTCCATAAAAATATGCTCGTTTTCTGCAAAGTGAATAGCATTTTGACCAATATTAACAATATGTTTTTTTAAACTGATGAGGTAACTTTTACAGGCACCCGATGCCGGATCATAACAGGCGTAATGCTCAAAATTTTTCAAGTCGAAATTACCCTCTAATTCTTTATTGATGCGCTGAAGCAGATTAAGGTTAAATGACCTGGTAATTCCACCTTTATCATTATACGCAGAAAGAATCTGTTGGGGATTTTTTTTCAGGTCGAATCCAATGATCAACAAATCCTTAGGGGAAAGCAATTTTTTTAATGACGAGCAGAATTTTCCGGCATCGGCGATACTCATGTTTCCGATATTTGCCCCCATAAAAAGCACTACTTTTCTGCGGCCAGATTGTTCTGTAGCACTTTTGAGCATATCAAAATAATCACCATTTAATCCTTTCATATTCAGTCCGGGAAGTTTTTTAGGCAAACTTTCTTCCAGATCTGAAATTACATGTGCGGAAATGTCAATCGGAAAATAACTAAATTCCAGCTGATTATGCAGCAATGATTTGAGCAGGTGAATGGATTTTGTGGCATCGCCAGCACCCAGTTCGATTAGATCAAAAGCGCTCCCATCGGCTGATATCGCCTGAGAAATCTGATCGGCCTGGTATTGCAGAATTTCCATTTCTGCTTTGGTTAAATAATATTCCTCCATTTCCATAATCTGCTGAAAAATACGGTCTCCGGTAGCATCGTAAAAATACTTAGAGCGCATAAATTTTGGTTCGGAGTTTAGGCCTGCTATGGTTTCCTGAAGGAACTGTGTTTTGTTGTCTGTTGCTGTTTCGATAGTGGTGGTGGTCATATCTATACTATTTTACTAATCGGATGCCTGTATATTGCCACCTTAAATGTGGGTGGAAGAAATTTCTATAAGTAATGCGTGAATGATTTTCGGGCGTGGCAATTGATGCACCGCGAAGCACTTTCTGGTTAACCATAAACTTCCCATTGTACTCGCCAATGGCGCCTGGTGCTTTACTAAAACCTGGATAAGGCAAATAGGCACTTTCAGTCCACTCCCATCGTTCGCCCCAGTTAAAGTGTTCGGCGGCTATCTCCCACTCAAATTCAGTTGGTAAACGCATGCCTTTCCAGCTTGCAAAAGCATAAGCCTCGTAATAGCTGATGTGGCTTACCGGTGCGGTCAAATCGATTGGTAAAAGACCAGCTAAAGTATAATTAAACCATTTCCCGTCTATTAAGTGCCAGTACATAGGTGCACTAATGCTGTTGTTTTTCACCCAATCCCATCCTTCGGCATGCCAGAAATTAAAATTTTCATAACCGCCTGCACTAATGAATTCGATAAATTCTGCATTACTCACCAATGTTTTACTGATTGAAAAATCGTGCAGATAAACTTTATGCCTGTTTAATTCATTATCAAAGCTGAAATCTGCTCCAGCATAACCGATCTCATAAACTCCTTCTGAAATATTGATAAAGCCCGGTTCTATACCACCTACGGTTAAAACTTCTTTTTGGTTTTTTGAATAGGTTGGAAAAAGCGGGTTGTTTCCTAAAATGTATTTAATATCGGTAAGTAAAAGTTCCTGGTGCTGCTGCTCGTGGTTAAAACCTAAAATCAACAGCTCCTTTACTTCATCTGTTAGTGTAGTGGCCAGGAATTTCACCATGGCTTCATCTACATAAGCCCTGTACTGGTAAATCTCATTTACGCTCGGTCTACTTAAATTACCACGATCTGTCCGGATTACCCGATTGCCAACCGTTTCATAATAACTATTGAAAACGAAATTATATTCATCGTTATACACCTGATAATTAACAGAATATGGACTTAATATAAAAGTTTCGAAGAACCATGTAGTATGTCCTAAATGCCACTTCGGTGGACTAACATCCACAATTGGCTGTACCACATAATCTTCTGTTTGCAGGGGTTCGCAAATTTGTTCTGAGTATTTCCTGATCTGCAAGTATTCTTCTACCAGTGTCATTAATTTTTATCTAAATAGTTTTTAAGATCTGTGATGGTATTAACATTCAGATCTTTTGATTGTTTTTGCCGCATCATTAAAGCATAGGAATTATTGAAACCTATAGGTTTAAGCCATTTGATCTTAAACTTTTTCTCAAATTCGGTGGAGACATAATCATAAGTTTTGTCTTTATCGTGCGCCATTTCCCTGGCAATTTTTGGATCCGGTTGCAATAAAACCAATAAACCTGTCCCAGTATATTCGGGATAAAAATCGATCTGATTATTCATCAGTGCATCAAAACAGATTTTTGTTCCACCAAGTCCTGTTTTGGTAGAAACCTCATAATCAGTATTCCCTCTAATCAGCATGCTGTACATTTCAGCCAGAATATATTGCTCACCAAAAATCTTCGAGCCTATCCTAACTACACCGTTATGTCCGTTTTTTGGTGTTTTGTACAAACCAGCACTGATGAGGAAATCCTTTGCTACCCGTTCTGGTGTTTGGTGAAGGTAATCGGTTTTGTAATTGAGATCGGTCATTACCGAATCAGTAATTTTGTCTGCTAAAAGATTTAATGTTTCTTCTAACTGTGGAAATTGTTTAAAGGCTTCATCCCGAACAATTGGCGCAGCATAGTACGGTGGAAAAATGCTTTTATCGTCTTTTAAAATCTTTAGATCAAAGGCCTTCAAACGGCCATCGGTAGAGTAACCGCTAATTATATCCAGTTCTTTTGAAAAAGCGGCTTTGTACATTACCGCATCGCTGATTACAATGGTATGGATTTTTAAGCCGTAGATAGATTTCAATCCAAGATCACCGTCTTGCCTACCCATAAATTCAGGGGTAAATCCAGCGGTTAAGGTAGAACCATAAGCCGACGGAAGTGCATAAAAGCCACCTAAAATTAAAATCACAACTGGCAAAATGTATAATGCTTTTCTCAGCTTTTTAAAATTCATTTTCTGAACCAGAGAAAGCAAGGCATCGAGAATAATGGCCAATAAAGCAGCAGGGATAGCCCCAGCTAAGATCATGTTGGTATTGTTGAGTGAAATGCCCCCAAAAATAAACTCTCCTAATCCACCCGCCGCAATAAAAGAGGCTAATGTGGCCACGCCTACATTAATTACCGTTGCAGTACGGATACCTGCCAAAATAACGGGCATAGCTAAAGGTAATTCTACTTTTAACAGTATCTGGCTCTTGCTCATGCCCATTGCCCTTGCCGCTTCTTTAACATGCTGATCGATGCCAATAATGCCTGTATAGGTATTGCGGATGATTGGTAATAAGGCATAAATCAGCAGCGCCACAATTGCAGGTTTTGCACCAATCCCTAAAACGGGAATCATAAAACCCAATAAGGCAATACTCGGAACCGTTTGCAATACGCCGGCAATACCTAAAACTGTTCCTGATAGTTTTCTTTTTCTGGCAATCAATATACCCAGTGGTAAGCCAATGGCAATGGCAAAAAGTAAGGAAATAAACGTTAGACCAACATGTTGCAGGGTTTGGGCAAACAATTTATCAGATTGCTCATGCATAAACTGCCATAAAGTTTGCTGGTGCTCATTCATGTACCTGCGCGTTTTGAAATTGGTTAAATCCTTTGGTTAACTGTTCGAAATTAATGGCTTTGCTTTCTTTATTGGCACCAGAAACCAGAAGTTCACTCCGATCAGAATTCCGCAACAATTCCATCGCATCCCATACATTCAAATCAGCAGACAGGCTTTTCCCATCTTGTAGTATTCCTTTAGGTAAATAAGGCCAAATATCCTGTATTTTAACTACTTTAAATTCGAGGGCTAACCTTTGTCCAGCTAAAAATTTTCTTGCAAAATCATTTACCGGGTGATAAAGTAATTCTTTTCGTGTTCCAATCTGGATAATTTTCCCCTTATCCATTAAACAAATGCGATCTGCCAATTCAAAAGCCTCCTGAACATCGTGGGTAACCATTACAATGGTTTTCCTTTTTAGTTCTTCTAATCCCTTAAATTCTTTTTGGATACTGGTTCGGGTCACATTATCCAAAGCACCAAACGGTTCGTCCATTAACAATACTGGAGGATCGGTGACCAAAGCACGGGCAAGGCCTACACGCTGCTGTTGGCCACCACTTAACTCATTTGGAAACATCGACAGACTATTTTCAGGAAGATGGAGTTTTTTGATCAGTTCCTGCGTTCGGACTTTAATTTTTTCTTTATCCCATTTTAAAAGTTTCGGTACAACGGCAATATTCTCAGCGACGGTATAGTGTGGAAAAAGCCCAATATTCTGCATCACATACCCAATTCCTGTTCGTAAAATATCAGGATCTTGATTGGTTATATTTTCGTCATTGATAAAAACCTGTCCTGCATCCGGCTCAATTAACCGGTTGATCATTTTTAGTGTGGTGGTTTTGCCACAGCCACTTGTGCCCAACAATACCAGCGTTTCCTTTTCTTCTACTTTAAAAGAGACCTGATTTACCGCTTGGGTATTACCAAATTTCTTACTTATGCCTTTTAATTCGATCATATTTAGCTATCGATTTTCATAAATAGGTTATTTAACGATTCTGAATAAGTAGGGTGTGCAAATACACAGTATCTGATCCTATCGTAAGTAATATCACCTTCCATCGCCATTTGAAGAACAGACATGATTTCTCCACCTTCTGAAGCCAGGATAGCAGCTCCCAGTATCTTTTTACTATCAGCATCTACAATTGCTTTCATCAGCCCTAAAGTTTCGTTTGTTTCAATACCACGTGCAACATTCGACATTGGCAAAACGGCAACTTTATAATTCAATTTCTTTTCTTTTGCTTCTTTTTCAGAAATACCTATCCGCCCAAGCTGAGGGTCGGTAAACATGCAATATGGCACCGGCCGATCGTGAATAGAATAATTTGTGCCCTCCATTAAGTTCCGGTAAACGATGGTATAATCGTTATAAGCAATATGTGTAAATGAAGGGCCACCTTTTACATCACCGAGTGCATAAATTCCTTTAATATTGGTTTCGAGTTTTTCATTAACAAGAATATGCCCTTTGTCATCCAATTTTACGCCACAGTTTTCAAGGGCTAAATCTGTAGTCTGAGCAGTACGGCCTGCGGCTACCAATACATGACTCGCTGTTATTTCTTTTTTGATTTTCCCAGACTCCAGCATGATGCTAATCTGTTTTTTATCCTGTGCTATTTTCTTGATTTTAACATCAGTGATCAGTTTGATATTTTCGTCGGTTAAAATTTCAGTAAGTGCTGATGAGATATCCTGATCTTCTCTAGCCAATATGCCTGATGATTTTTCCAAAATGCTTACTTTACTGCCAAATCGATTAAACATTTGTCCAAACTCAAGCCCGATGTAATTTCCGCCAATGATCACTAGGTGCTCTGGAATTGTTTTAAGATCTAAAATTGTTGTCGATGTAAGATAATTAATTTCATCTAATCCTTCAATATCCGGTATGGTAGTTTTTGCACCAGTGTTGATGAAAATCCATTCTGCAGTTACTTTTTCTTCGCCGCCGTCGTTGAGTGCAATGGTCAGTTCTTTTTCACCACTGAATCTGGCCGTTCCAAATATCAGTTCAAGTCCCTTAGTGTTTTTAAGGCCCTTTTCAGATAACGACCTGAACTGGTTTACGATATCGTCCTTCCTTTGCTTTATCCTTTCAAAATCAATTTTGATCGCTCCAACTTCTACACCCAGTTCAGTTGCTTTTCTGGCTTGATATATTGCTCTCGCAGAAGCGATCATTGCTTTTGTTGGCGTACAACCGTCATTAATACACGTACCTCCAACAAACCTTTTTTCTATAATCGCTGTTTTTTTGCCTGCTTCGGCAAGCTTTTTGGCCAAAGGCGTTCCTGCCTGTCCTGCACCTATAATTATTGCGTCGTAGTGTTTCATCGATTTCCAGATTAATAGAATTTGTTTTGTTCTGAAAGATATAACCTAAATACTAGCCCAATGTTTGGCTATATTAATTTATACTATGTCCAATTGATACATTACAAGTTCGAATAAAAAAGTTACAAACTATATTTTAAAATCGACGTTAGATAATTGTAGACATTTAATTGACAAACATAAACCGCAGCCTTATGCAACCTCAAACAACAGAAAACACGAACCTTACCGTTTTTATCCAGGATGATTCTTCAATTGAAGATAAAAGAGATATTTTATTGAATGGTTTATTGGATAATCTGAATACCGAAACCGAATCTTTTAATTAAAAGGCCGATTACAGCAATCTGTTTTCTTACCGTCTGAAAAAAACATTTCATCATTCATAACGTCACCCTGAACCGAGCATTAGCGAGCTCACCGAAGGTAACTCATTTCAGGGTCTTTATAGCAAGAAAGATGCTTAACCGAGTTCAGCAGGACGATTACGATTAATTGAAAAAGAAAAGGGCAAACAAATTAATGCTTACCCTTTTCAATCTAAATTAACGCTCTCGCGACAAAAGTATAAATTCTTCTTAAACCTGTATGTAACAAATTTATTTGCATCAAAGTAAATGCACGATGACCTGTGCCCGGCGAAGGTTATCTGTAGTCTGCAAAATTTTATCCTTTAGTTTTGGATTGTAGTTAGGATGTGATTTTAAGAAATCCTGTACAACAGCATTTGCTTCTTTATTGTTGTAACTCGAAAATATAGCAGCTAGCCACGATTGCGGAAAAAATATATCCCCCGTTTTCTGTATTTCTAATAATAAATCTAAGCTTTCTTTAAGATAATGAATAGATGTTTTTTGTCTAATGGGGTGATGTAAATAAGATAAAGCCGTAGTTACCCAGGCTTCTTTCTGGCGGTTTTTCCGGTCTTTTAAACCGTTGAAAAAATTATCTCTTTCCCTAACATTTAACGATAATGCAGGCATTAAATAAATCAGCCGGTTTTTACGATCTTCATTTTTGGTCCGTGCTAACTGATCTTTTAAGATCGTATTTGCAGTATCTGTTTTAAGGGCTAGCGTTAAGGCTAACGCGCTATAATCATCTTCTAACAATTTAATTCCTTTTGGTGCGGTTTGCTTGAGCCAGATATTATACATGCGTTTTCCGGCATCCGCACTCAGATATACATTTTGATAAGCGTTGAACAGAATCTTCTTGTTATTTTGTGTTTGCTGTTGCTCCATTGCATTCCACATCGTTTTCTCCATGCTTTCATACATCGCATTCCGTGCTTCAGCAGTAAGAAAAGTCCAGTAAATATTGGTTAGGTATCCCGTAATCAGTCTGAGGTTCATCTCGTTTTTCTCAACCGACAATCCTTGTAAAAATACGGCCAAAAGTTCTTTAGGCTTAGTGCTTTTTCCCGAAAGCATATTTTCGTAGGCATTGATATAGGCCGATGCCCGTTCTAAGGGGTCAGCAAGATCATAAAGATTTGCCATCATCTCTTTATCAATCGGAAAAAGACCATAGCCAGCACCGTTTGCGTTAAATAAAATATACTTTGGTTTTGGAAGACCTATTGCTTCAATTAAATCTGTCTTAGCAAGCTTAGCATCTACAACTAAAATCTTGCTCGCTGTTGGGTAAACCAGCTTAACTGTAAAAGATTGCGGCCATACCCGTGGCTGTCCCATCTCACTGCTTTGGTTTAAGCTTAAATCGCTAATTTTATCTCCGTTGTATTTAATATCATAACTAAAAACCGGCCTACCAGGTTCATTTACCCAAACTTTGTTCCAACTGTGGAGATCACTTTTGCTATATTTACTTAAAATGGCAATCAAATCATTCCATGTAGCGTTGCTGTAACTGTATTTTTTCAGATACTCCCTTATACCCTGTTGAAAATTCTGTTTTCCCATCAATAATTCCAATTGACGCATCATAATTGGTGCTTTATGGTAAATTATATTTCCATACATTGATCCTGCTTCTTGTAAGTTATCCAATTGCTGGCGAATGGGATTAGCGCCCATTGTTCTATCTACCCCGTAAGCTGCCGGATAATGGTCTTGTAAAAACTTAAGGTCGAAAGTACTTTTACCCATTAGTTCCTCAGTTACCTTATCGGCCATAAAATTGGCAAAAACTTCTTTCATCCAAACATCGTTAAACCATTTCATGGTTACCAGATCGCCAAACCACATGTGTGCGGTTTCATGCGAAATCAGGTTAGAACGCGAAATGAACTGATCTTTGGTTGCACCTTGATCTAAAAACAATGCCGATGCTTTATATTGTACCTCCCCAGGATGTTCCATACCGCCAAACTGGAAATCTGGAATACTAACAAAACCCACTTTTTGAAAAGGATATTTGATCGCTGTCCAGTCTTCCAAAAAATCGATGGCATCGCGATGTGCTACAAAAACAGAATCTACACTGAGCTTAATTTTGGCTGAATCGGTTTCGCGGTGCAAAAATTCCATTTTATTATTTTTCATTTCCCTATTTATCAAGGTGTATTTACCCGCAGTGAAGGAAAATAAATAAGTGGGTAATTTATCTGAATTATCGAAATGATAGGTATTAGAACTCCCGTGCTCAAATGAGTCTTTTTTAACAGCATTAGCCATTACCTGCCAATCAGTTGGAACGGTTAACGAAAGTAAGAATTTAGCTTTTAAATCGGGTTGATCAAAGCACGGGAATACCGTTCTGGCATGATCAGGAACAAAAAGCGCATACAAAAAGTCTTTGTTTCGGTTTAATGATTCGTTACCCGCAATAAATCCAATCTCGATATGGTTAGCACCTACTTTTAAATACTCCTGCTTTACTAAAATATGTTCTGCTTGAAAATCAATCGATATGGTTTTGCCATTAACCAATACCCGTTTTATATGATCTGCGTTCTGCCTAAAGTCGATCTGTAGATAAATCAGCTTACTTAGCTTAAAATCAATACTTTCAGTTGATTTAATTGGTGCTGTTTGTTCTGCTGGAATGGCAAAATGAAGTTTATATTGAATATTACTTATTGCTGCACTTCTGGAACTTGCAAGTGCAAGAGAAACTCCAGGCTCAACGGCTACAGGATTTGCACCTTGTTGCGCAAAGCCGGTAGCACTTAATAGGAAGAAAAAGCAAAAATATTTGATAATCGTATTCATTGTATAAAGATTTATTCTCCTTTTATCATTTGTATAATGGTACCATAACTCATCCAAACCATGGTTAATACCACAGCTAAACCTGTTAAGGTTAACCAAAAAGGTTGTTTGTAATTTGCAATAATTTTGGTTTTATAGGCAGCAATAAGCATAATACCTAATGCAATAGGTAAAATAAAACCATTAATGGCGCCTACGGTTAGCAGTATTTTAACGGGTTTACCAATGAGGATAAAAATAATGCATGAGATGGATATAAAGGCAATGATAATCTCTCTGTTAAACTTTAAGATCAGCGGGTGAAAGCTCTTAATAAATGAAATGGAGGTATAGGCTGAGCCCACAACCGAAGAAATCCCTGCAGCCCATATCACTACACCAAAAATCTTATAACCGATTTCGCCGCTGGCCAATTTAAAAACTGAAGCAGCTGGATTGGATGGGTCTAAGGTAAAACCTTTGCTTACCACCCCTAAAGCGGCAATAAACAACAATAAGCGCATAATAGAGGCCAATCCAATAGCACTTAACGCACCTTTATTTACAGCACCTAAATTATGGATCCCGGTTTGTCTGGCATCCAATAAACGGTGAGCGCCCGAAAAGGTGATATAACCACCCACTGTTCCACCAACTATGGTTAATACTGCCGTAAAACTAAACTGTGTAGGGTTAACAGCCCTTAATGCAGCTTCTGCCAATGGTGGCGAACTGGTGTAAGCGATAATTAAGGCGAGTACAATTTTAATTAACCCCATGGTTTTAGCAAAAACATCCATTGCCTTGCCAGCTTCTTTGTAAATAAAGATGCCTATTGCCATAATTGCGCTTATTACAGCACCCTGCCCTACACTAATGCCGAATAATACATTGAGTCCTAAACCAGCGCCGGCAATATTACCAATATTAAAAGCCAAACCACCTAAAAAAACCAGGAAAGAAATAAAGTACCCCAGGCCAGGAAATACCTTATTGGCTATATCTTGAGCGGGTTTATCGGCAACAGCAATAATCCGCCAGATGTTTAATTGTGCAATGGCATCTAATATGATGGATAGTAATATAACAAATGCAAAACTTGCCCCTAATTGCTGGGTAAAAACTGCGGTTTGTGTTAAAAATCCAGGGCCAATAGCTGATGAAGCCATTAAAAAAGCTGCCCCTAAAAGTACACTCCAATTGTATTTTGGCTTCATATAGTCGGGGCTTTAATAGCTATACCTTCTTTTTTTAACCTTTCGGCTATTAATTTAGCAAAAGCAACAGCGTGTTCCCCATCGCCATGCAAACAAACCGTTTCTGCCTTAACCACAATGCGATTTCCATTTATACTATTTACTTCCTGGTTTAAAGCAAATCCCAATACCTGATTGATGGCATCTTCTTCATTGGTAATTAAAGCATTGTCTGCTGACCGAGGCGTAAGTAAACCATCATCCTGATAACTACGATCGGCAAAAACTTCTGATGCGGTTACAATCCCCTTTTCTTCAGCTTCATCAATCATCTTACTTCCTGCTAAAGCATATAAGATCAGACCAGGGTCGAAATCGTAAACGGCCTGTACAATGGCTTTTGCCAAAGCGATATCCTTTGCAGCCATATTATACAATGCGCCATGTGCTTTAACATGATGCAATTTACTACCTGCAGCTTTGACAAAACCACTTAACGCACCCATTTGATATAAAGTAAGCTGATAAGCCTCATTTGGAGTAATCTTCATTTCTCTACGACCAAAGCCCTGCAGATCGGGTAAACCAGGGTGCGCACCAATGGCTACTCCTTTTTTTAAGGCTAAAGCTACAGTTTGCTGCATTACAGCCGGATCGCCAGCATGGAAACCGCAGGCAATATTTGCCGATGAAATATAATCCATCAGTTTTTCATCATTGGGCATGGTATAATTCCCAAATGCTTCTCCCATGTCGCAATTAAGATCGATCATTTTCATGTTTTAATATATTTAAGGCCTATTGCCATGGTAATCAACGATAAATCGTGTTCACGTTCAAGGTAAAGTGCTTCTGCCTCATCTCTCGAAATTTCGGAAAAATGAATAGTATCGCCAGGTTTTAACTGGGCACATAAAGGTAAATCGACCGCTGCAACGTGGGCGATACGCGGATAGCCACCTGTTGTTTGACAGTCGGCCATGAGTATCACCAAATCGCCACTTCCGGTTACCTGGATGACGCCAGGTGTTACTGCCGTACTGAGCAATTCTTTTTTAAGTTTCCTCACCAATGGCTTTCCAGATAAATGATATCCCATACGATTACTCCTTCTATCAATGGTATAAGAACTGGTTAAAAATGAAATAATGGATGTTGCGTCAAACCAGCTGATTTCATTGGCAAGTACAACTCTAATGGCTTTTCTATTCTCTGGCAGTAAGCTTTCGCGCGAAATGCGCCAATTTGGATAGGTTAACGATCTTTCAATCAAATAATTTAATATTCGATCTGATACTTCGCTAAGTAAAGCACCGCCGATCAAAACATCTGCCTTTTGCAATACCCTCCCTTTAAAGCCCCCAAAAGCAGCAGTAAGATAAGTACTTTTACTTTCCATTACATCAGGCACATCCCATCCACCGGCAATAGACAAATAGGTACGCACCCCAATTGCATTATGGATCAGCTTTATCACGGAGCCTGCCTGAAAAAACAACGGCTTTTCTGCAGGCATTATTTCATTATTGTAAACTAAGGTTCCACCATCGCCAGAATAAGAAATTAGAACAGGTGTTTCAGCTTTAAATGAAGCATCGGCATAGGTAAACTCAATGGTCGCATTATTATCATCGTTACCAACAGCTTTATTCGCTAATCGGTGGGCCAGCTCATCCATTGCGCCCGATATAGGTACCGCTTGCGAAAGATATCGGTATCGTCCCATATCTTGAATGGTGCTTAATAAACCTGGCTTAATGATGCTGATTTTCATACTCATATTTCAGCATACGCATTAAATTCATCTATACCAATGGCTTTAAAAGTAACCAGGTCGCCTCCCTTTAAAAGGGATGGCTGTAAGCGGTTTACATCAAACATCTTTAATGGTGTTCTTCCAATAATCTGCCACCCACCAGGTGTCTCCATAGGATAAATACCGGTCTGATTGCCTGCAATACCTACAGATCCGGTGGGTATCCTAGCATTGGGAACCTCTTTTCTAGGGGTTGATAACCAGGGATCCATTCCGCCCATATAGGCGAAACCCGGCACAAAGCCGATCATGAAAACAATATACTGCCCGGCAGTATGTATATCAATTACCTCAGTTTCGCTAAGCTTATTTGTGCGGGCTACCGTTGAAAGATCCTGTCCGAAATCGCCACCATAATGTACAGGAATAATCAGTTTATCAGGTATTGTGCTTGATTTTTCTCTTTTTATCTGTGCAATTTTATTTAAATGCGCTGATACCTTTTCGAAACAAACCTGACCTGGAAGATCTGATAACATCACATTTAAGGGATCAAAAAAAACAGTTAATGTAGTATAAGCCGGAACTGTGGTTATTAAACCAGAAAAAGGGTTTTGCAACAACAATTGATTAAAATCGGTGATCAGGCATAACAAATCTTTATCTATTGCCGTTCCGAATGTTATTGTAACCGATTTTTCGCTCAATCCATAAATTTTTATGGGAATGTCTGTTCCAAAATATCCTACCTGCTCATTCATACAAAAACAGTAAGATTTAATAATAAGTAATCTTCATAAAACGGGCCTAACAACTAAACTACTGCTATAAAAATGATTAGCTATTTTTATCGGCAACAAATTACTAATTAATATCAATAATTTTTCATCGGTTCAAGGCCTTTTATCAATTGCAATAGCTCATCCTGCTCTTCGGCCTCTAATTCAATCATGCCATTGAACATTTCAAAAATCTCATCACGCAGGTTAGCGCGCATTAAAAGATCCATCAATCGCACTAAAGTTTTCTTCTGATCGGTATTTAAACTACTAAACAATTTAGGTTCTGCTTCATATAATGCTTTAATTAAATTAACCAACTCTGGTTTCCTTAATTCTTTTTCTCTTTCGGTAGCGTAAACGGGAAATATATCATCCTGCTCGTAACTTTCAATCAGGCGGTTCGCATATTCTTTTAAAAAAGGTTTACGTTTACTTTTAAGATATTCTGTTAACGCTTTAATTAAAAACCGGTACTCTGCGGAAGATTTAGCGGCTCCAAATATGGCCACCTGTCCTTCATTTTCAAAACTCTTAAAATCGAAATCACGAAAAAAATCGCTATCGATGTAAACACTGTGGAAATAATCGTCGCTCTTTTTATTTAGAGTGGTGTAATCTTTATAAATTTCTTCACCACCGGCCAAAAAATAATATTTAGACAGTTCTTTATGCAGGTTTTCTTTCCAATGAACGTATTTAATCTTAAAAGTAACGGCTGTATCCGGGTAAAAAAGATTAAACTCTTCTAAAGTTTTAACATTGCTGCTAAAATCCAATGTTTTGCCATTTACAATAACCGAATAGTTTTTATGCCTGTTCAATTCAATAAACCAACAGAATTCGTTTATCAGGAAAGGAAGTACCGTTTCTTCTACATCTTGCTGGCTGATCTTCAAATTAGTAAATGAAACAGTTGTTCCAGTTTCACCAGAACTGCCTGGAGCGGTAGTAAAATCGTGACTATAACTATTTAAACCACCAGTACTAATGTGTATTTCGCCATAACGAAACCCTTGTTCTGATTGATAAGTGGTGTGCCAAACGGCATCATGCGCAAAAGTAAAAAAAGTAAGCCTCCCTACTCCATTACGGCCATGCATTTTTGAGGTATGCTTTGGCGCTACAATCTGAATGGATTTTTCAGATTCGAAGAAAGGATCGAATTTTTGTTGTAAGCGATCAAAATTAATTCCATAACCGTTATCAGCAATGGTTAACTGCTCTAAAAGGCCAAGCGAATTGGCAACATAATCTACCCGTATGGTGTTCGCATTGGCATCAAAACCATTCCAAATGTACTCCGCAATGGCCTGCCTTTCATTATAATTTTTAAGAACCTTTTGTATTCCCTTTGAAGTAATATTAACCTTTACCGACATACTTACTAAATTAATTAGCAAATATATAATTATATTTTAATCATTGCAGCTATTAAACATTGCATTTATACACATGCAACATCAAATAAGTTGTGTTAAAATGTTACGAGTGTAGTATCAGCCAGCCATTTATCATTAATTACAAAGCTAAACCCAACTTTACCGATAGGTTCTAATAATTTGCCTTTTACTACTGTCCTTTTATTTTTATAAACGGGAACAGAAAGCGATCGCCTTTTTCCACCTCCGCTTACTTCAATTTCTAAAGGCTTATCTGTGCGGAGAATATAAATACTAATAGGACCTTTTGTGTTATTTACGATATAACCGAAATCATTTTCAATACTGCCAAATGACGTTTTTGCAGCAAATAGATAACCTGTTGCTTCATTATTTACATCAACTTCGTAATTGGCCACATCTTCTACAATTACTTCCAATTTACCTACAATCCTATCCATGTTTAAATTAATAGTCTGGTTGGCATTTATAGTATTCATAATGGTTGCCACAAATGTATCATCTGTTTTATACAATTTTTCGGATGGGGACTGATTGGGTTGCCAATATTGCATATTTCCATCATTAAAGGGCAAAACAACGGTATTGGTAGCACCTTGATAAAACTGGTTGATACCAAATAACGACCGTGAACCGATTGCTACAAAATTATAGGTATTGAGCGGGAGATCTAAACTAAGCTCACCAAAATTAGGATCGGTAGCGAGTTGGGTAACCCGGGTATACTCTTGTCCGGTAAAAGATTGATAGACTACAATGGTTAACTGCTTAATCAAATTCTTAAGCGGCACATTTGCCTCAGCACCCAATGCACCAAGGTCATCATTAGCTCCCTTAACCATAAATTTTACGGTTTGTTTTTTACCGCCATCTTCCGGATGCTCATTGATATTTTTCTTGCACGAAACCATTGCCAGGCCCCAGAACATCAATAAAATGATTCTTTTTAAAAAATAGTTTGTTTTCATAGCTTTATTTCATCAGGTAAACGACCTCCGAAATTACAGCTATGTAGTGTAAACATGTATGTATAGCACCGCACAATGTGGATACATTGCTCCATTATTATTATACATTTAATTGCATAAACTGAGCAATTGTATAGTAAAAGAAGTCTGATAGTTATATATCCCGATGACTAAAATGCCTGCGAAGTTTTTCTTCTTCAAGATCAAGCAGCTCTAGTTGTTCTTTAATCAGCTCATCATTAATCTGCTCTTTTTTATTTAGTCCTTTCAATAAAATACGCTGCTCACCCATAATATCTTCAAGTGCAATGCGATAGTCGTGATAAAAGCCGTCAGACCTTGAAATGTTTTCTTCTTTTTCCCAATCTCTCAATAATTCCATTTCTGCCTCAATCCGAATTTTTATCGATCTGATCATATCGTTATGCAATAAGGCATCGTGATACTTTTCATCCAGGATTTTAAGCGATAACATGGATAATTTCTTTCTCACCATTTGTTTTTGTTGCTCGAAAGGAACAGTATAATCCGGATCGGGCATATCTGCCCATTTTATCAATGCGGGTAACGTTAAACCTTGCAAAACTAAAGTAACCAATATCACACTAAAAGTGATAAACAAGATTAAGTTTCGCTGAGGAAAAGCTTCGCCTGATTTTAATGCTACCGGAATAGAAAGCGCTGCAGCCAAAGAAACCACTCCTCTCATTCCTGCCCAGCCAAAAAGTAAGGGTGCCTTCATGCTTGGATTGGGATCGGCAGTGGTAATATAACGACTAATGAAACGTGTAAAATATAAAGCACCATAGGTACTGGCGAACCTCGTAACAATTAAAACCGCGCAAATAATGGCACTGTAACGGATGGCCGGTAAAAGTCCATCGTTGCCCAAACCACGAATAATTACCGGAAACTCTAAACCAATTAACAAGAAAACAAAGCCATTCAGCACAAAAGCTACCGCTTCCCAAACATTTATACCCTGCAACCTGCTTCGGTGGGTAAGAATCTGGTCTCTTCGGGCCGAAAGAAACAAACCACCGCTCACTACAGCTAATACACCAGAACATCCAAACTCCTCTGCGGTTATGTACATTACATATGGCGTTAAAAAAGTAAGGATAATATCAATATTTGTAGTAGTTGGCAACCATCGGTGCAAAGCATAAAAAACTAAGGCTACGGCAATTCCGACCAAAATTCCCATTACAATAACAATTACAAAATTACCAGCAGCCTTACTAAACACGAAACTTCCGGTCATTACTGCGGCTAAAGCAAAGCGGAACACTACTAAACTGGATGCATCGTTTAATAAACTTTCGCCTTCCAATATTGTGGTGAGTCTTTTAGGCACTTTAACATTTTTAAGTATGGCTGATGCCGATACCGCATCTGGCGGAGAAATAATACCACCCAACAAAAATCCCAGGGCCCATGTAAAACCCGGAATCAGGCTTTGAGAAATTAGTGCAACAATACTGGAGGTAAGAATAACAATTGGAAAAGCAAAACTGCTGATTACCCTACGCCACTTCCAGAAATCTTTCCATGAAGTGTTCCAGGCAGCTTCATACAACAATGGAGGTAAAAAGATTACAAAAATGAGCTCTGGTTCAATCTCAATATTACGAAGTACTGGTAAAAAACTTAAGGCTAAACCTGCAATTACCAATAAAATGGGATATGCTACACGGATTTTTTGCGCGAGCATTACCACAAACAGAATAATTGCAAGCAAGAAAGCGTACTGTATAATCAGTTGATGCATATAATTTTGAGGCTTGGTCTAAAATACAAATTTGAAGCGAATGCCAAACCATTAACAAGATGTTCTTTTTTCAGATAAAATTTGGAATTTCTATTATAAAGCCATAATTTCTCCCCTGTAATAAGTCATCCCAACTTTTTTACATTGGTTTAATTAATGAAGACCATTTTTATTCTTATTGCTTTTTTGATAGAAAGCAGCCTTTGCACAGCTCAACCGGTGATCCAGGTAGAGGAACAGAATTTTGTTAATATTGGCAAAGCAGGATACTTTTGGCAAGACACGCTCGAAACAACATCTTTCGAAAAGGTAGCGCAATTTAAGCCAGAACGTTTTTTAAAAGGCAAGTCGGCAATTTTTAATGGTGGCACCAGCGGAAAAGTATGGTGGATGAAGCTCCGTTTTAAAAATAACAATCAAACCACTCCCTATCTGTTTATCGATTATGCAAACATCGATTCTATTACCGTATTTTATCGTGATGAACACGGGATGATAAACCAGATAAGCGCTGGTATGCTCAACCTGAAACAAAATGATAACATTCTGGCTACCGGCTATGTATTCCCCTTAAAGCAGGTAAAAACGCCAATTGGCGAAGTGTATGTAAGAATGCGTGCAATGAATACTTTACTTGTGCCCGTTAAGCTTGTTACCGAATCGGTATTAAACCATGCTTTATTTAAAGCACATAGCGTGCAACCTATTTATATGGGTATTGCATTGATGATTCTCATTTTTCATGTTTTTATGTTCGTTGTTACACGGAGTAAACTCTTCGCGCTATATATAGCACGGATCATTTTGCTGTATTTCATTGTAATGGTCTGTTATCTGCAAGGTTATAGCTTATTGCTAGGCCCTTCGATAGCCAGATTTATTTTAGTGCACGCCCATTTTTTTATTGCAGCTGGTTACATTGCTACGATTCTGTTTAACAGCTATTTTTTAAAACTTAAACGCCAACTTCTGCAGCTCAATAAATTCTTTAAGGTATTAATGTTTGGGTGGGGCTTAATCTTAATCTGTTCTTTATGGGATGCCCGAAGTATCACCAATATCCTTACACATGTTTTATTTTTATTAACCTCATTGCTTTTTCTGTTCAGTAGCATTAAAGTGATTATCATCCGCGGTTATGACAAAAAAAATCCCCTTATCTGGTGTTACGTATTGGGATGGATCCCCGTGGCCCTGGTTTCTATTTATCTTGTTTTTTGTTTATCGGAGTTAATACCCTTTCAGTCGTACAGTTATAATTTACTCACTTTGGCTGGAATAATTGAAGGAATACTCATCAGCCTCGGTCTTTATGGCCAACGGTTAAGGTTATTAACGCGGCATAATGCGCATTTCCGGAGGCAACGTATTCTGCTTCAAGAACAGGTTGAAGGTTACCGTAAACAGCTCGATGCAAAAACAGAAAAACCTGTTGAACATTTTTCTTTAAAAGCACTTATCGAACTTGCTCACACCAGAGACCCTTCATTTATGACTCGGTTTAGCGAGGCTGAATCTAGCTTTATCGAAAGATTACTTCAGATTTCACCACAATTACTACCTGCAGAGTTAACGCTTTGTGCTTACATCAGGCTAAATTTTGATACCAAAGAAATTGCCAGAACCTGCAAACTTAGTGTACGTGCTGTAGAAAGCCGCAAATATAGAATTCGTAAAAAACTGGGGATAGATGGCGAAACGAATATGCACGCCTGGATGTTAGACCTAACCAAATCGTCCTAAATAATATACAAAAATAAATCGCTTCTTCTTTGCCTTTATCTGAACAATAAATTACCAAAAACCATATAACATACTTTATTACAACAACTTGAACACCTTTGCGTAGAAATGCGTATTGTTAAGATCCACCTGCCGCACCCTCTTTGCATATAGCTGATGGAGTGCACGCGGTGCGATACCGTTTTAACTAAACAGGCTTAATGCATTTTGTCTGTATTGTACTCATATTTTTAGCCATGTCGACAGAAACGGTCTTTTCCGGGATGATTTGTTACACGCCTGGCGGCATGGTTTATTTAAAACGCTGATCCATCAAAAACTATATATATTGAACCGAATACCAATTACATTTTATTTTACTACCTGAAATCCAAACCTTTAAAATTGGTGCGTATTACTGCGTAGATAAAAATTTTGATATTATTTAAACCCTCTATTTCTTTGTCCCTATCCCTAAATGAAAAATTTTAAAATATTGCTGTACCGCAGGAGATCTAAACAGGGGACGGTTTAGCCTTCTGCGCAAACAGCATCTGGAAACCAACCATGAAACCGAATAACACTCCCGCCAGAATTATCGAGAGCATCCAGGAATTTTACAACGGCCGAGATCCTGAAGAAATTTATAACGCATTAGAAATTGATAAAAACTGTTTTGAAAGCTGGATAAGAGATTTTGGGGGTATTGCCAATGAGCTTTTAGAGCTGAGAGACGAAAACGATAACCTGAGAAAGATGTTTACCAATTTAAGTCTTGTAAACCAAAGCCTGCGCAATTCTCTTGATAGCCTCACCAGATCAGACTCGAAAATATTTGAGTTATTGCTTAAAAAGCGAGGTACTGGTAATCTTAGCTTTCCTTAATTAATAACACGAAGAAATGTTCTCTTTATCCCAACCAAAAATATTGATTATTGAAGATCACCTTGCAACACTTGATGCCATAAAGATGATCTTCGAATTTGAAGGATACATTACGATGAATCTTTCAAACGCGATTGATTTACACACCAAGGTTGCTGCTTTCAAACCCGATATCATTTTGATCGATATTTTGTTAGGTATGACCGACGGACGGGCCATATGCACAGAATTAAAGTTATCAGCACATGGTTCCATTCCCATCCTGCTCATGTCATCGCGAAATAACATCCATAATAGCGCTTTTTATAAAACCCATTGGGACGATTACATAGAAAAACCCTTCGAAATGGAGGTCATTATTCAAAGGGTTCGCATGCTTTTATCAAAAAAAGCCCAACAAGATTAGTGATTTACGCTCAACCAAAAAGATCGCTACTCAGGTAGCGGTCTCCCCGATCGCAGGCGATAAAAACAATGGTTCCTTTATCTAGTTCACTGGCAAGCTTCAAAGCAACTGCGCAGGCACCGCCCGAGCTCATGCCGGCAAATAAACCTTCTTCTTTAGCCATTCTTCTCGACATTAAGGTCGCTTCTTCCTGCGCAATATCCATTACCCGGTCTACCCGTTGTGGATCGAATATTTTTGGCAGATATTCTTCAGGCCAACGCCTGATACCCGGAATAGAAGAACCCTCGGTAGGTTGACAGCCTACAATCTGAATATTATTATCTTTTTCCTTAAAAAACCGGGAGCAGCCCATAATGGTACCCGTTGTTCCCATTGAGCTTACAAAATGTGTAATCTGCCCCTCTGTATCTCGCCATATTTCTGGTCCGGTTGTTTTATAATGAGCCAGGTAATTATCAGGGTTTGCAAATTGATTTAATAAAAAATATCCCTTTGAAACACCTTTTTCTTCTGCATAATCCCTGCATTCTTCTATACTTTCCAACAGGGTTACTTTTGCACCAAAGGCCTCCATCGTTACCTTACGTTCGCGCGTAGAATTGGCTGGCATAACCAATTCAATTTCTAAATTATATAAACTTGCAATCATAGCCAATGCAATTCCGGTATTACCACTTGTGGCCTCTACCAGTTTAGTGCCAGGAGCTACATCTCCACGTTCTATCGCACTTCTGATCATATTAAGCGAAGCTCTATCTTTAACACTACCGCCGGGATTGTTTCCTTCTAATTTGGCAAATACCCGTACTGCTGGATTAATATTCAGCTTTTGAAGTTCAGCCATTGGCGTATTTCCGATCAGATCGATTATTCCTGCCATATTTAATATATTAATTGGTTTCTTTATGGTTTCTAATGGTAATTATTGGAGAATGATAAGCTGTAGAAAAAGCTGGGATACTGTCAGTAAGCCATACGTTCCCCCCGATGATACTATCGTGCCCAATGATGGTTTCGCCGCCAAGTATAGTTGCCCCGGAATAGATTACTACCCTATCTTCTACCGTTGGGTGACGTTTGCTGCCCGCTAATGTTTTTTTAACACTCAAAGCGCCAAGTGTTACCCCTTGATAAAGTTTCACATAACGGCCTATTATACTGGTTTCGCCAATAACTATCCCGGTTCCATGATCGATATGGAAGTATTCGCCAATACTGGCTGCCGGATGGATATCTATACCTGTTTTAGAATGGGCATATTCGGTAAGAATTCTTGGAACAAGCGGTATACCGAAATTATAAAGCATATGGGCAATTCTGTAGAAACAAATGGCATAAAAACCAGGATAGGTCCTGATTACCTCAAACCTGCTCTGTGCAGCTGGATCGCCTTCATAAATCGCTACTATATCGGTGTTCAATACACGGTAAAGTTCTGGCAGCTCTTCAAAAAACTGACCTGCTGCATTTTTACACTCGCTATTTTTAAGCTTACAACTGGCCGATATGATATCATAAAGTTCAAGTTCCAAAACAGCAATATATTCCTTTACATCTATAATTGTAGAAAATACTTTAGGAGAATTTTCTGGAAAAAGCACTTGAATTAGCTTTTCTGCCCAAAGGGATATCACTTCATTGGGTGGAATATTTGGTTGTTCAAGAGGGTTCTTAATAATTTGTTCAAAAAAATGGTCTTCCATAACTGGTGGTCATACCTGCCCGATCTGCTCATCGACTAGGTATATAGATTTAATCGCTAATGTAAGTTTTGTTTTTTTAAACCAAAACAACTGATGCAATTTTATGATAAAAATTGCTCCACAATAACAATAAAATCCATGAATATAGCTTTTAGAAAGAATTATCAGTAAAATCAAGCCTTAGAAGTTAAAGCTGGAAACACATCAGCAACCAAGCTTATTTATTTTTAGGCCAACTGGTTATCGGTTTAGCAGAAAAGCTCTTTTGGGATGGTTTTCCGGCATCTAGAAAAACTGATATGGCCTCTTCGCTATCAGCTTTGAGCCTTACTTCGAATCCTACAATAGAAGTCCCCGGATTTTTAGCATCATAATCGGTTCCCGGATCTGTTGACCAGGTTTTCATTTTAACTTCGCTTTTGGTATCTACAAAGAGATAACATTTTTTGCTTTTATAACTTAATTCTATGGTATGCTTATCAATAATGTGTACTGTAGCAGGTGTAACCATCGACCACCGAAGGGTTACATCGTTGTTGCCTACGGTTATTTCATCGCGGATCAGCACGGTTTTTTTATTGATCAAGGCCACCCCTCTAATTGATTTTTTTAGTTTATCAGCATATAAGCTACTCAGATCGGCAACAGCATTCATAAACTGGTCATTATCAGCGCTACTGATGAAAGCAGCATTGCCCTTAACAAGCTGAAAAGTACTATCGATTGAAAGGGTATTGTGTGCGAGATTATTATAGCGGAATATTTTCCAGCGCTCTGCATTTTGTTTACTGTCCCAAAGGTTAATACCCTTCGATTCGAGCGATTCGTATTCCTGCATTCCAAAATCCATTGCCCAACGCAGCCCTTGCGATTCCATGATGAAAGAGCCTACATCCATATGACCATGGCTAACTGAGGGCGAACCACCTTTAAAGCCTACAAAAGTAGCCTGCGGATCTGTCCACGAACTTCGCATCAAAGCAACTGGATTAGGGCCATTTCCGGTCCAAAATTGTGCAGATTTAGGCTGAATGTTGTTAAGTGATAGTTTTGCACCCCACAACATTGCCGATGGCAATAACCTATTCTGTAGTGGCATTTGCTCATCGAGCTGTTTTTTAGTTACCCAAAGTAAACCAGGATCGTTCAGTTTTGATGCAAACCAAAAAAGTGCGGGATTAAATTCTGCCACCGCCCTGCTATCTGAATAATTAAAAGGTTTGCCCGAAGGAGCTGTCATATTAACCAGATAATCAGCTGTTTTAAGGAAACCTGGCTGAGCACTTAAATTAAAATCCTGATGAAAAACACCTTCCAAAGCACTGATAAACATCACATTAAAGGAAGTGCCGTATTCCCAATATCCATAACCTTCCGGATAAGCACCATCGGGAGCATATTGTTGCATGGGTAGAATTACACTTTTTATTGCCCGGTTAATGAGTTTCGCAGATAAGGCCGGGTGTTCTTCAAAAGTAGCTATCGCACCAAACGAGATGCCCGCATTGCATACCTGATTCCAGTTATTGGTAATATTCAACCAGTTATTGTACTTATTGTTTGTTGAAGGCTGTATTCCCTTTTCGAGAATGGCAAGGGCAACTATACTTCTGGTTGATTGGGGTAAATCCTGATATAACCAATCGTAACCTATTGATAAAGCCATTGTCATTTCACCCACATCAAGGAAATGACTTGGGTTCCAATCTGTAAAACCCGAAACTGCAAGCAGTTCTTTTTCTGCTCTGGCTATATACTTTTTATCATGGTTAAGCCTAAAAGCATAAGAGAGATAATAAATCCTTTTTAGTGCTTCTCTAGATACATCAAGCAAACGTTTTCCGATCATCACCCGCGCTAATACGGGTTTATTTAAAACATGATCTGCCTCTGATAGTATGGCTTGATGGATTTGTTTAAACTTCGCATCACGCTTTACATTTTCTAATATCTGTTCTTCAAGCTCATGGCTTATCAATAATAACCTTGGATGCGAAGGCATCTTAAAAGTCGAATCAATTTCCTTGTTTTGCCCTTCTGCAAACGTTGAGCAAAACAAGGTTATGATGGTACTTATGATTGTGATAAGCTGATTTTTTCTCATGGGCTATGGATCACCATTCTCAAATTTTATAGTGAGAAACTATTTCTTTTGTTCAGATAAAAAAGAAACTAACGAAGCCAGTTCTTCATATGATAATGAATTGGCCAAACCTTCTGGCATCATCGAAGTTTCCATTTCTTTTCTCGATAGAATATCGCCCGCTTTAATGGTAAAAACCTCTCCCGCAATATTACGAACCACCACTTTGGCTGCTGTTTCTTCTGTAATAAAGCCCATATAAGTACGGTCGCCCTTGGCAGTAATCATTACCGAAGCAAATCCCTGAGAAATGGAAGCATTAGGTTTTAATATCGATTCTGCAATCTGCTCACGGTTCATAATAGAGCCAATCTGTCCCATAAAAGGACCTTTCATTTTCTCACTTTTACTTAAACTATGGCAGGCGATACAACCCTGACTATTGAAAATATTTTTTCCTTTCAACGGATCGCCCTGTAACTTATTGATAGCCAACAATACATCTTCGATAGATGATTTACCTACCTGACCCTTTTTGTTTTTGATTTTATCCAAATCAATTTTTGGTTCTTCAGCTGCCCCGACTTTTTCTTCTTCGGCAAATTCAGGAATATCCATCCTTTGCCGTGCATTTAAATCAACGTAAAATTGTTTTCCCTGTGCTCCGGCTTTTGTAGCCTCTTCTTTCAGAAATTTCTCGATAATAGGAGAACCTTCCCATGAAACAGCCTTAAAGTATGGTCCATGAGAGTCAGGACGTGTACCCCACCACCAGGTAGCATCGTAAGCAATCTCTTTTTTATACAAACGACCTAAAGTAACCAGAATCTGTTGTTTCAATTTTTCATCTGTCGATTGTTTGTAGTTTTCAATCAGTCCGTTAACCGCTTTTTCGGTATGTATATAACGTAATGCCCAAAGTGCAAGAGTAGAATTTTCAGTTTTAACTGCAGCAAGCAAAGCGTCTACCGCCTGAAGATCAACTAGGGCCCTAACAGCTAAGTGAGGCAAAATAATGGCTGAATTTGGTGTTGCATGAGGTCCTTCAGTGCCTTTAGCAGGCGCTGTAAACGAAGCTGGCACCTTGGTTTGTAAAAGCACATTGGCAACTTCTGCCCTGCCCAAACGGTTTAAACCAATTATCGAAGCAGCCTGAACGCGAAGAGAAGGATCCTTTAAGCCTTCTAAAAATGGTTCAACTGGTACTTTGTCTATATTGGCTTTACGATCAGCTAATGCTTTTAAGGCAAATTCCTTGAGTGCCTTATCTTTAGCGAATTCAACTAAAGTTGCAATACCGTTTTCTTTGCTTAGCTGTGCATAGGTATGCATACCAGCTATACGAACATCAAGCGCTAAACTTTGATCGGAAGCAACTTTTAAGGCCGCTGCAATAGCTTGTTTGTTGTTACGTAAAACCAATTCCTGCGAAGCAGTTAAACGGCCCACTGCACTATTCGATTTAAGTAGCTCGGTTAACTTTTTAATTGAAGCTTTTTTAACATCTGGAAAAGCTTTGTATGTCCAGTTGTTTGGTACTGCACGGACAATGTAACCTTTATTCGGGCTGCCAGAGTAACCAGCGCCATCCCAAGCCGACAAATAAAGTCTTCCAGAACCGTCTACATCCAGGTCGGTAATCTGAGGGAGTTTAATAAATTCTTCGTCTTTCTGTGTAAAAGTCGGGCCATCAGCTGTCACTCTATGAATATAAAGCATGCTTCTGCCCCAATCAGCCATCATTGGTACGTGGTTATATTGTTCAGGCCAGTTTGGTTCATCCATAAATAATGCTCCGGTACCCGATCCTCCGCCTAAATCCGCAAGTGCTGGAATAATTTCGTCGGTAAAATTCTGGAATAATACAGGATAACCATATTCTCCAGATTGTATGTGGTGCGAGAAACGGACGTTCCATCCACCGCCATCATTGGTATTTTCTCTGGTAAAAACGTTCATGTAAGGATCAATAGCAACATCATAAACATTACGTGTACCATGGGTATATACTTCCATTTCAGTTCCATCAGGGCGAACACGCATAATTCCGCCACCTAACATGGTTAGCTTTTTACCTGAACGATCTACTGCATCATGGAATCCAAAATCTCCGACAGAAATGTAAATCCATCCATCAATTCCCATCCTGATGCCGTTTGTGGCATGGTCGGTACCACGTTCGCGGATATATTTGGCATTACTGATATGTTCTATAAGTGGTTTTTCAGGTCCATCGGCCTTTCCATCGCCATCTTTATCTTCGAAAACAACTAAATTCATACCCGTAGCCTGTTTTGTTTCTTTAGAAAAAGTGGTATGTAATACATATACCTGGCTGCCTTGAACGATAATACCGCGTGGATTATCCACTTCGGCAAAATCTACATGTTCGTCCATTTTACCATCGTTATCCTTATCTATCAATTTAAGAATATGACCTTTACCAGGATCTTTACCTAAAGAGCCGATCATATCTACACCAACATATACTTCTCCAGTTGGCGCTACGGCTAAACAGGCTGGGCTGGGTGTAACATCAGGTCCTGCGAAATTGGTTATCGTTAATTCGGGGGGTGATACGCGTTGTATCTTTGGTTCGCTAAAAAAGTTTCTTAATCCAAAAAAAACTAATGTAAAAGAAATTAAGCTTAAAGAAAATTTAATCATTTGTGTGTTATTGTTTCTGGTTGGTTGCTCGGTAAACTTACAAAAAAATATAAATTCTCTTGTGCCACAATTTTGTGCATTTTAAGTTAATTCTTAACCATTTGACACTTGTACTTACTGGCCTCTGAACTTATTTACTTGATTTTAAAGTAAAACAACTTCACAAACGTTATCCTGATAAAGATCCACACTAATTCAAAGCAACAATTCAAACTAATTACTATAGGCAACTAAATAAGCTTCAAACCGCTATAATTTATGCACAACAACAAGTAAAACACAAATTAAATGACGAAAAAACACCTTATAAACAGGATAAAAAACCGCTTTCATCAGAATCAGGTAAATTATTTCATAAAACACTTGCTTCAAAGGAGATATTCTATTATATTTACTAAATACAACATTCATTAAATCAGTACGTTATGAAAAATATTCTTTATTTCTTCCTGACTGCTCTGATCTCCTCCATTGCACTATTAACTACAAGGGATTCTTTTGAACCCGAATTGGTATATAGCACAGTGGTATTAATATGGATTTTTTACATTTGGTACCATATTTATGCTGCTAATAAGAGGAATTACAGCGAGTAGTCTGTATCTTAATTAAATTGAATTCTCCAATTGAATAATAATCTGGAGCTAAAATATTAATGGGTAATATTTTAGCCTTAGTTTTGCTTTCATCTCATTTGTTTAATACAGCCATTGCCTGTAAAGTAAATTAATTTACTTTCTGGTTAAGAAAGTTGTAATTATTTAATACGATTGCCGGGTGCATCAACGGTTAATTTATTACCTTCGCCGAAAACTAAAACAAAATAGTTTACGTTTATAACTAAGCTTGGCCAATTAGCCAGGTTATACATTAAGCTTAATGAACTTGGAGTTATCGACCTCGTACATGGGGTAGATTAGCGCACAAGATCATGAAATCAAAAGCAAAATTCCCATGTTTAGCGGGGAATACATTTTACTCGGAAGTTCGCCGCAGAGTAAACAACGACTTTAAAGAAAACAATAGAAGTATCAATGCCAACGTGCTGATGTGGTTTAAAGCCTTTCTTTTCCTTACTATATTTCTGGCACTTTACTTTTCCATACTCCTTTTAAACGTGCATAGCACTATACTTTTGGGACTTACCATTTTACTCGGTGCAACTTGCGCATTTATTGGCTTTAATATCTGCCACGATGCCATTCATGGTTCGTTTTCGAGTTCTAAACGCATCAACTCTTTTTTCAGTTTTCTTTTTAATATGGTTGGTGCCAATCCGTATGTGTGGAACATTACCCACAATGTGGTACACCATACCTATACCAATATACCGGGCCATGACGAAGATATAGAAGTAGCACCAGGCCTTATACGCATCTGTACAGAAGATGAATTAAAACCACACCAGCGTTTCCAGCAATGGTATGCCTTCCCTTTATATAGCCTCGCTTCGCTCTCCTGGGTGTTTCGTAAAGATTATAAAAAGTTTTTTCAAAAAAGTGTAGGTGCCTGCCAGAACAAGCATCCGAAGGTTGAATACTTTAACCTCTTTTTCTATAAGTTTCTGTACTATTTTATTTTTATTGGTTTACCGATACTGGTTATGCCGCTTGCCTGGTGGCAGATTGCAATAGGTTTTGTGGTGTTACATATGGCTCAGGGCCTAACCATGGGTCTGGTTTTCCAACTGGCTCATGTAGTAGAAGGAACAACTTTTCCAATAACCAATGCAGAAGGCAATATGGAAGAAGCCTGGGCCGAACACCAAATGCGTACTACAGCTAATTTTGCAACTCAATCGCCTATATCAGCATTTTTTCTTGGTGGATTGAACCGACAGATAGAACACCACCTTTTCCCTAAAATATGCCATGTGCATTATGGGCGGATCTCTATCATTGTAAAACAAACCGCTCTGGAATTTGGATTGCCTTATCATGAAAACACTACCTTCTTATCGGCGCTTCGCTCCCACTACCGCATCCTAAAAAAAATGGGGCAACCGGAAACAATTTAGTGATTTTATTAATTTAAGGGCGATAATTCAAACCTAATGTTCTTATTCTCTTAATGGTAAAGCCCTTAAATTCTATTTATTTCATCATTAAGAAGTTCAGGACATTAAGTTTTAACTCCAGTAAAACTGGGAATATGCATAAACAAATGACCAATTAACCAATGACTAATGAACCAATAAACCAACACCTAATAACATAAACTTAACATACAATACATTTCTTCAAGAGGCAGATATTTTTATCTTTAACCATATGTACTGGTATGAAGAAGAAGTTAAACAATTGGAAAGAGCGCATCGCTTAGATCGGGAGCATCCTGGTGTTATTTTCTATGGCAGTTCATCTATCCGGTTGTGGAATAGTCTCGAAGATGATTTTGATTACATGAAAGTAACCAATTTAGGCTTTGGCGGCTCTACATTAGCAGCATGTGTCTGGTTTTTTGAGCGGATTATGATAGACTACAGGCCAAAAGCACTTGTGGTTTATGCAGGTGATAACGACCTTGGCGACGGTAGAAACCCTGAGGAGATATTTATCTTTTTCCAGCAGTTAATGGTTAAAGTGAACCAGCGGTTTGGCATATTGCCCTGTTATTTTATTTCCTTAAAACCCAGCCTTACCCGCTGGCAAATGGCCGATCAGTTTAGATATACCAATAACCTTATCGAAAGCGAAATTATTAAACTCAATAGTAACTGGAAATTTATTGATGTATTCAAGAAAATGCTCAACAAAGAAGGCAACCCAAACCCTGCACTTTACGATCACGATGGATTGCACCTGAGCGAAGAAGGTTATCGTTTGTGGGCAACTACTGTTAAAGCGAAATTAGGTTAATCTTTACGCGCAATTAATATCCCGATAACATACATGCCTTAATTTTCCATAAAAGAATTGAAGCCAATGAACAGGGAATATCATAAATGGTTCAGCCATAATCTTCAACGGGATATGGAACTATTGGTTTTCGGTTATGCCGGAAGAGCAGTTATCTTTTTCCCTACCCGGATGGCCAGGTTTTATGATTACGAAAATTGGGGAATTATAGCATCTTTAAGTGAGCGGATTGAAAATGGTGAACTTCAAATTTTCTGTGTGGATAGCATAGATGGAGAAAGCTTTTATAACGATGAGGTATTTCCATCAGTACGGATAGACCGGCATTTACAATACGAAAGATACCTCCTCGAAGAGGTACTCTCGCTTATCTATCAGAAAAATAATGGCGATTATGTAGAAACCGCAGGTTGTAGTATGGGCGCTTACCATGCCATAAACCTGGCCATGAAATATCCCTGGTTATTTAAAAAAGCCGTTGGCATAAGTGGAAGATATGACCTTACAGATAATATTGGCGATTTTAGAGACCTGCTGAACGGATTTCACGATGAACAGGTTTATTTTAATATGCCGGCGCAATATATTGCCAACCTAAACGACGATCGATTGCTATCAGCAGCTAGAAACATGGAAATTATTCTTGCCGTAGGTGAAACGGATCCATTTCTAAGTGGAAACCAGCACCTAAGCAGCCTGTTATGGGAGAAAGGTATACCCAATCAGTTTCATACCTGGGAGAGCAACGCACACCGCCCCCATTATTGGCGAAAAATGGCGCCTATGTATATTTAATTATTACATAAACGCCTCATCTTATTTTACGGCTAAATTAAAATATTGTTTAATGTGGATGGTATCTAAAGGTATTTTAGATTTTTCGGCTGCTACAACAATATGAGCATCCAGCAGCCATTTTTCGCCTGAATTATTAGTATTGGCCACTTTAATTCCTTTAACTGTACCTGCAATTGGAGTTAAGTTGAAATAATCGCATGAAGCGCAAGAAAACAAATGTTTTACCTTTCCAGCCATAATATCAGCATCCTTTAATAAAAATTTATCACCCTGCATTGGTGCTTGCATATATATCCGCGTGGTGCTAAAGTTATTACTCTTCGTAGCCAAAAAAATCCGGTATTGCCCGGTGTTAAGTGCAATCTGCTGATCGGGCATTGCCGCATAATTAACATACTCAAACAGGCAGCTTCCTTCTGTACAAGGCGTTAGATTCTGTACATCAATGGTAAAATCCATTGAGTTATCGGTTTTCTTTTTGCATGCACTCAAAATGGTTAATACAATCAAAAAGACGGCTGTTAATTTAAAAGCGTTTCTCATAATTTAATTTCTATGAATACGGTAGAAATTGAGGATATGCTACAATTCGAACATTAATTTTTTATTAAATAAATGAACAAGAAAGAAATACTATTTAAACACAACGGGATTAATTTGAGTAAAAAACTGACTGTTCAAAAGACTTTATTTTAACATTGGTTGAACAAGAAAATATTAAGTTTGCACATAAACAGATTAAATCTACAAAAACATGAAACAAGGATTATTAATAGATATGGATGGGGTGATTTATAGCGGGGAAGAATTGATATTTGGTGCTGATAAATTCATTAAAAACTTAATTGATGAAGATATTCCTTTTGCATTTATGACAAACAATAGTCAGAGAACTGCTTTAGAAGTAGTACGCAAACTTAAAGGGTTAGGTATAAAGGTAGATGAAAGCCATGTATACACCAGTGCGATGGCTACAGGAAAATTCCTTTCCGATCAAAGCCCAAGTGGTACCGCTTATGTATTGGGAGAAGGTGGTTTATTAAGCAGTTTGCACGACCATGGTATTACTTTGGTAAACACCGATCCGGAATTTGTGGTACTGGGAGAAGGTAGAAACTTTACGCTCGAAATGGTGCAGCGTGCTGTTGATATGATTCTTGCGGGAGCTAAATTTATTACCACTAACAGAGATCCATCGCCCAAAAAACCAGGCTGGAATAATTTAGGTATTGCCGCAACCACTGCTATGATTGAGGAAGCAACAGGTAGAAAAGCGTTTGTTACAGGCAAACCAAGTCCGGTGATGATGCGCTCCGCACGTAAATTTTTAGGATTAGAAACCAGCGAAACTACGGTTATTGGCGATACCATGGAAACGGATATACAGGGAGGTGTTCAAATGGGATATAAAACCATTCTGGTGCTTTCGGGTATCTCAAGCAAGGATACTTTAGGGCATTATGCTTTTAAACCCGATATGATTGCAAGTTCTGTTGATGAAATAAAGTTTCCTTTGGCCTGGTGGGAAGGTAAATAGTTTGATTTTCTAACTTAAACGTGCTGCCAGGTGTTACCATCTGGCAGTGAGAACCATCTAGAAACTGGAATAAAGGATCAAACAAAGTGTCAGATAGAAATATCTGACACCACATGATAATCTTTATAGCAGAATCACGGGCAAGAAAGATTGCCTCGTCGTTCCTCGCAATGATGAACCTTTCTATTGGAGTCTGTCAATGGAGAGGTTAGAATTTTTCAAAGGCAACGGAGGTTAATGACAGCTTCGTAACTGATAGCGCTACTTTATTTTATTAATTGTGGATTAGGGACTGACTTGGGACACATAGGCTTAAAAAAACTCAACCGATAATCAGTTGTAAATACAACAGGTGCACCCTCGAGCTTAGCAGCCATACCAATAGGTTTAAACATTTTTAATGAAGCTGAATCATTTACAATATGCTCATGTACTGGGGCTTCAGGCCTTTTATCATCAGTAAATTTACTCGCTTTGGTTAAAAGCCCAACTGCTGGTATAACCATTAAAAGCGCTACGCAAGAAATCAGTCTCATATCAATGTGCTTAAATTATCCTATTATTTGGTTAAGGTCTTTGAACAAAGATGAACCAATGTTATTAGTAAAATAGTTAGCTAGCGTTATGAAATTATTAAAGTTATGGTGCAGTTTTAATTCAATATTAAATGTATCAGGCCAATAGCGCGATTTATATTACTGCAATCACGTTTTATATTACCGCACCCACGATTTATATTACCGCACCCACGATTTATATTACCGCACCCGCGATTTATATTACCGCACCCGAGACTTATATTATCGTACCCGTGATTTATTTTACTGCACCCGCGACTTATTTTACTGCACCCGCGACTTATATTATTGCACCTGTGATTTATATTAAGATATCGGACTCAAAGATTTTTGATTTGATAATTATGATATGGATGTATACCCACGAGGTCAGGATTAAGATTGCGTAGAAACATCCATCGCTACGCAATCGTTAACTAACCAAATAAATGTATTTACCAGGCGTAACATCAGATAACCAGTCTAAAGTACGCTTAGTATAGACGGTAAAATTCGGGCACTAATCAACCTATTCATTACCATGTCGTTTACATTTAAATCTTAAATCAAAACTGGTTATGGCCTTTCGGCCAATGCCTCCTTTTATCGGGAAGTCCGGTTTGATCGATAATAACAGTATGGTTTGCTTTAAATCTTTGGAGTAAAAATTTAAAGACCCACTTTGACTACATTTTAGCATCCATTAACTTTGCTGCTTTTGCTTTTGGCGCCACCAGTTTCATTTTAATTACAAATGCTTTGTTGGGTTGAAAATCTTTTGGCAGTATTATATCGTAATAGGTATTTTTATCCAGATCCAAACCAAGGTCTGCTTGTTTTAAAGTTAAATTCGTGCTGTTTACTAAAAGTGCAGCTATACCTGGAACCTGTTTTGCATTTTTAGGCACCGCAATGCGCACAATACCATTTACGGGTTGGTTAAAAACAGTTAAATAAAGATTATCGGCCTTTTGAGTAAAGTAGCCTAATTTAGAAGGGGTTAATGCTGCATGACGCACTCCATATACCGCCTCGGCATTTATTTTTATCCATTCGCCAATTTCCTTTGCAATTTTATCCTCTTCGGGATGCATATTTCCATTGCCATCGGGCCCAAAGTTTAGTACAAAATTGCCATTCATTGATACCGATCGCATCAGCATATCCAATAAATCGTCGGCAGTTTTGGTATAAATCCCCGACCAATCTTTCATATATCCCCAACCGTTTGGCGGGATAGTCATTACCGCATCCCAATCGTTACCGTTTAACCACTCAAATTCTGCAGGTAACTTACGCTCCCAGCCTTGTTCGTAATCGCCTAAAATGTTGCCATTCGAATCGAAATGTCTTGAGCCATGTTCATCGTTACGGAAACGCGAGCCGATAATTAATCCAGGATGTTTTTCCCGGAGTTCTTTTTCTAAATTGTAGGTAAATTCGTAGGCACTTTTCCAAGAGGCATCCCAGGTACCATCAAACCAGAAACCTTTAATTTTCGGATAGTTATCCAGTTGCTCTAGAAGCTGGTTTCGGGTATAAGCTAAAAATTTACCGAATTTTTCTTTCTCTTCGTCCGTTTTTGGGGCTTTACCCATATAATTTGGGTTATTCCATTCTAAAACCGAGAAATAGAGATATACATCAATACCTTCGGCGGTGTAGGCATCTACAATCTGTTTTACAATATCTTTTTTATACGGCGATGCAGAAACGTTATAATCAGAATATTTTGTTGGCCAAAGTGCAAAGCCATCATGGTGTTTGGTGGTAAAAATCACATATTTCGCACCCATATCCTTAGCTTGTTTAGCCCAGCGTTTGGCATCGAAGTTTTTCGGGTTAAACTGCTTGTACAGGTTATCGTAAGTTTTGGTCCAATCTTTTGGCGCTGTAGGCCCACCCCAGGAGCGGATCCATTCTGATGCTGCCGCACCTCCCCTTGCACTTACCCCATTCCATTCGTTACCCGCTATAGAATAAATTCCCCAATGGATAAACTGCCCTAAACCATAACTGCGAAAGGCTTCCATATCGGCATCGGTACGGTGTGGTGGTGTTAGGGTTCCGTATTTAACTTCAACTTCTTTTGCAGGCTTGCTCTTCGGTCCTGTCCATTGTGCATCTGCGGGGTTTATTACAACTATAGCAGCAAGGGTAACCAAAGCAGACTTTAATATATTCTTCATATTCAAATTTTATTCGTGTTCGTGTTAATCTTTATAATTTAATGGCTTCTTTCTCTTAACCGGTATTTCTGGGTTTTGTAAGGGTTTTAAGGGATGATAATAATAAAGCCCTGCTTTGCTGTAAAGTGCCAGGTGCTTGGTTAAATTATTACTGAAAGTTTTAAAATCTTTATGGTTTTGCTGTGTCCATGCAGCTTCTGCCAAGGCAGCAATCCGCGGAAAAAGCAAATAATCCAAACGGGTGCTATTATCTACTGTTTCTGTCCAAAGGTTTGCCTGAATACCTAAAATAAGTTGTTTTTCTTTTTTATTTTCAGCAAAAGACTGCGCATCAAACTGGTATACCTGCTCAATCGGACTATATAATTTGTTCCATTTTCTACCATATTGATGGGTACTATCCTGAACAAAATCGAAATACAATGGCAAGCGTGGGCATAAAACCGTTGGATAACCTTTACTTAAAGCAGTGCGAAGCTGAGCAGGTTTTTCCTGGCGCCACCAAAACATAATGGTTTTCTCTTTAGGCAGATCGGCTTCAGCCATTTCATCCCAAAAGATAGCTTTAGCATTTAATTGGTAAAGCGAATCGGCCATACGTTTCATAAAATAGTGTTCTACCGCAGCATCATCCTTAAGCTTTTCGCGTTCGCGGAGTTTTAAAATATCTGGATTGCTTTTCCATTTTTCATTTCCGTAACTCACTTCATCCCCTCCCAAATGGATTAATCCCGAAGGGAAAAGCACATTGGTTTCTTTTAAAATATCGGTTAAATAACTGTAGGTTTTTTCCAGACCAGGGTTAAAGGTAAACGCTGGATGCCCTATTGAACCGCCTCCTGAATATTCTGGATAGGCTTTATTGGCCGCAGTAGCATGCCCGGGCATATCAATTTCTGGTATAACTTTAATGTAGCGTTCCGCAGCGTAGGCCACAATTTCCCTTATATCATCCTGTGTATAAAACTGTGCTGGCAAATTGGGGTTTAAATAATCACCAATACCACCAATAAGGGCCAAATTAGGATACTTTTTAATCTCCAGGCGCCAGGCAGGTTCATCGGTTAGATGCCAGTGAAAGGTATTCAGTTTATAAAAGGCCATCCAGTTTAAAATGGACTTTACTTTTTGCTTGCCAAAAAAATGACGCGATTCGTCAAGCATAAAGCCACGCCAGCCATAAGCAGGTGCATCACTTATTTCAGCAGCAGGAAGCTGGTTGTTTTTATTGGTTAGTGCCAGTTGCAACAGCGAAACCACGCCATAAAAAATGCCATTCGGATGTGTGCCAGAAACGATAATCTGGCCAGGTTTGATACTGATCCGATAAGCACATGAATCTGCATGTTTCCTTTCTGCTTTTAGCACCAGCATAATATTTGCCGATTTTGCTTTCTGCTGAATGGTAATTCCTCTTTGACCTAATAATTCGTTCTGAAAATAATAGGCTATTGTTTTTAGCTGTTCATTACTGTAACCAATACTACTGTAATTGTTAAGGGTAAAGTAACCACTGCCTTTTACAAATTGCATCGGCATAGGAATTATTCCCGGCTGCTGTGCAAATGCCGTTGAATAAATAATTAGTACAGATAATATATATAGTAACCTCATTAATTGCCCGTTATCTTCAATACATAAACAGGAATTTGACTTCCTTTTTTATAATCAATTGGTAAATCAAGGCTAAGCCCTTCGTTGTTTATTGCCCATTTAATTTTCTTACTGTTTCCCAGAAGTTCAATATTTTTAACAGACAATGTGTTTTTGTTTACCTGCTTTAACAGTAGATCTGGCTTTTGCCAGCTTCTTAAAAAAGCATATACAATCTTATCTTTTGCGGTATAGTAAACATCTGGTGTTAAAGATTTTGGTGTACCATCAAAAACGGCATCTTTAATGGTGTTTTTACTTTCTTCGATGGAAATATTGTTGGTCTTTTCTCGACTATTTTCTTTTATAACCAACCATGGATGGCTAGCATAAATAGCCTCATGATTAATATGCATCCATTTACCTATTGTTTTTAATCGGGTAGTTGCCCAATCAGGAAATGCACCATTACCTTTAGGGCCAACATTTAACAGCAGATTGCCACCGTTAGCCGTTACTTCTACCAGGTGCCGTACCAGCATTTCTGGCGATTTCCAAAGACTATCGTGTTTGTTGTAGCCCCAGTTTTGGCCAATGGTTAGACAAGATTCCCATGCTTTTTTTGATGATGGTGACAAAGACTGTTCAGAAATTGAAAAATCGCCATAACCATTTCCAATTCTATTGTTAACCAAGCAGTTTGGCTGTAATTTATTAACTAACGCTTTAAGTTCGGCACTCTCTGTTTTACTGATCAGTTCGGGCGTATCGAACCAAAGTGCGCCAATTGGGCCATAGTTACTTAAAAGCTCCGTGATCTGTGGTTTAACCTTTCTTTCGAAATAACGGTTAAAAACCTTTGCATCTTCATTCGGGTAATCCCAGGTGTTGCTTCTGCCAGCCTTTACAGGCCAGTTGGTTGGCACATCCGGATCTTGCCAATCTCGCCCTAAGGAGTAATAAAGGCAAAGTGTGATTTTGTATTTTTTACAGGCTTTTGCCAGCTCTGCAATTGGATCGCGTTTAAACGGACTTCTTTTTATAATGTTAAAATTGCTGCTGGCTGAATTATACATGGCAAAACCATCATGATGTTTGGCCGTAAAAACGATATACTTCATCCCTGTTTCTTTGGCTTGTTTAACCCAGGCATCTGCATCGAACTTTATTGGATTAAATTGATCGGCAATGGTTCCATACTCTTGTACCGGAATCCGTTCGTAAAGCATAAAATGTTCTCCCCCTTTAACCTTATGGCCTTTCCAATCGCCAGCAGTTTGTGCATACAACCCCCAGTGCAGAAACAGGCCGAATTTATCAGCTTTAAATTGATCTATCGGAGCCGATTGTGCAAACAGGTTGGCTACCAGACCTATCGCAAATAAGGCAAACAAGTATTTTTTTTTCATTAACTTATATTTTACACTCCGGAACCAATTTTCCGGAGTGTATTTTTAATTTAATCTCTCAATGTTGTCAAATCAACTGCGGGCGCTGGCAAAGCCAAAGCTGTAATTTCATTATAAACCGATTGTGTAACAGGCAAGCCCCATTTTTTAAAAAAATCACTTAAATCGTTTCCGCTAATCGTGCAGGCCTTTAGCATAAAATAACGCATTTTAGCCGCATCGTTAGCTAATGAAGGCTTTTCAGTACGGGTCTGTTTATGCAATGTGATATAGAAGGCATCGCCATATTTAAGCCATAACTGATAAAACATACCCAATCTGGTGTCATTTGCATTGGCAACAGTACCGTTAAAATTACGGTTGGCTTGAGCAATACTAAAATAATTATCCACCGAGGTCCATTTCCCATCCCGGTTCATGCGAGAAGGTGTAACACCAAAATACCGTTCTGCAGCCATAGAATATAAATTTACAGTAACCTCTGTTAAACCTGTCCAGGTCCACGGCCCTTGTTGATGGATATGCCCAACCTCGTGCCATAAGCCCCAACCGGAAACCCCACTAATATTTGCATTTTGCAGAATACGATAGGTTAAGGAGCGGACATAAAAAATACCAATCCCCGCAGCCATATAATCACCTGAATTTGCAGGATCTTTAACGGTAATCAGATATTTGTATGCTCCGGCGGTATGCAGGGATGTAGACCCGTCAATGCCACTAAAAGCATCTTCTGCATCAATAATCTGATCAATCTTAGAACTTACAGCTTGCTGATCGTCGCTTTTATAAGTAATTGCATCATCTCTTCGGGCAACCACAATGGCCCTACTGGTTTCGATTATAACATCAGGCACATTACTTAAGCTATCGAGCATGGTTATCCAATCGGCATTTGAAGTAACATTTTTCTTAAAATAAGGCACAGGTTTAAAACCTTTACCAAAGCTAAGACTTGCAGAAGCTGCCGGGGTAGCACTGCTTACATATTTTACCCAGGCCATTCCGCCATATTGATCGGCTTTAATCTTATTTAAACCTACCTGTAAAGTATAATATGTACGTATTGGCCTAATATTATCTCTAAAAGGCGTACCTAATACTAGCTGAGGCAAACGGCTTCCGCTTGTTTGGGCAACCGTAACATAAATAGAATCATTTGCAGCCACATAATATCCGGTAGGTAACATTTCGTTATGATTGGATTGAATTAGTCTGTTGGCTACAGCCTGGCTTCCTACGTTTTCGGTATAGGTTTGAGTAACCGGAGCAACCAAAGCAGATACAGGACCTGTTGAGGTTAGCTTATTTTTTAAACTAAAATTATCCGTACTGTCAGCCTGTTTATTAGCCTTTTTACAAGCTAAAACAGAGATTGAAAAAGCGAGGCTAAATAAGCCTATTTGATATAGATTTTTCATAGCTGTTTAGTTTACGGCGATTACTTTTATAGACGATGCCTTATCATTAAAGGTAGAAACATAAGTACTTGACGAAGTTAATTCGATACTACTTCCGGTAAAGTTATCTCCATCATACATAATTACCTTAACACCAAGTCCTAAATTAACAGATGATACATCGTTATTACTAATACCACGACTAATTAAATCAGCTGTGGTATACTGGCCAACAGGTAATGATATGCCATAGCCACCATAACTGGCATTCTGATGAAATTTAGCAGAACCATTTGCACCAATTTGTGGCACACCATTTAAAAATGAAAATGAATAGGTTTTACTTACGTTACCGCCATTTTTCAATAGCAATTTTACCTTGATGTTGTAAGCTTCGTTGTTTTTATAATAAAGCTCGCTAAAGGGAATGGTTGCCGAAATTGTATTTCCGGTACCTGGGTTCGATCTCCATGCAACGGCATTATAATCAGCATCGCTACCGCCCAAATCGGGGTCCATGTAAATTAGGATATCATTTACTTCTTTATTACTTGTGAATGAACCTGTAACATTGAAAGCCTGGGTTGTTGCATTATAGGCAAATTGTGTATTAATAGTGGTGGTTGCCGATTCATAAGGTATTTCTGTGGGCAAAGGATTCTGGAACACTTCGTTACGGTTTAGAATGGCAGCATCAACCTCGGTTAAAAATGTTGGCTGTCCTTTACTGAAAGTTACATTTCCTGATCCCATTAAAGAAGTACCTAAGGTTGGTTGTTCTGAAGCATATTTGGCATGATTGTGTGGTAAATTTAAACCATGTCCTAGTTCATGCAACATACCGCCAAGTAAATTTGATGTTGCATTCGGGATTTTATCAACCGCCATGTTAGAATTGTCAGTAGCGAAACAATTTTTACCATACCCGTAAAAAGGCTGATCAAAACTGCCATCGGTACGTTGTGGCAATAAAATGAGGGTATGGCTCGAATTTGAAAACGCTGAAGCATGTGTAGCTTTGTAAGCCGCAATTTCGTTCAGGATTTTAGTTGCCGAAATACTGGCATCATAAGGATAGGCCGATTGTGCAAACTGAGCTGGTATTTCAATAAAACGCACCAATCCTGTTGAATCGACTTTGGGCAATCCCATGTATTTATCATAGCCATACCTTAACATTTCGGTATGGAACCAGCCCTGAAAATGCACTAATAAAGAGGTTAAGCGGGTTTTGTAATCAGAAAGCGCCGGATTATCGGTTGGCACAAACATTACAATATTCAGGTTTTTGGTATTGGTAACAAAACTCGGCGGAGTGGTTCCCGAGTTTAGTGCCAATGTAGTTGGTTTTGTGCTAAGCGTTTCTGGTTCTGAAACAGGTGCTTTTTTACAGGCAGTCATTAAAAGACCACTTGAAATCATCAAAAGCAGTGCAAAGCAAAGTTGTTTTTTGTTTTTCATGTTTAATGGTTAAAGGTTTATGGTTAATTGATTATTAGTTCATTGGTCATTAGTTTATTAGTTCACTAGTCATTAGTTTATTAGTTCACTAGTCATTAGTTTGATGGTTGATAGCTTAATAGCGCATAGCGATCGTTTAAATCTTAATTTTCTTAATTACTTAATGGTCAGAATATGAAAATTGGTTAACTGACTCCAAGCGCCGAACAGCAAAATCTCAATTAAAATATCCCTCGACTATGCTACCATTGACAGATTCAAAAGAAAGGTCGTCATTGCGAGGAGGAACAACGAAGCAATCTTTCATGCTAGTGATCCTTGCCATAAAAATTGCTTCGTCGGCTGAAAAAACCTTCTCGTAATGACGATAATCTGAGGAGATTTAATCTTTTAAATTCTCCTGCCATATTGATTTTTGTAAATAAATTATCACTCAGGGTAGCACTACGCGGCAATTAAATCTGGATGCCGACTTGGATTTACGACTAGAACATAACCTTCAGCACACGCCCTATATCCCCTTCACTTTTTTGTAATTCCTCAGGTACCGAAATCCGCAGTCCTTTATGATCCTGTTTCCACTCGAGTTTTTCATTTGTTTCTTCTAACAGTACCTCTTTCACTAAAACATGATCATTAGAAAGTGAAATGATAATCAGTTCGCCAAATTCGGTTTCGTTTAAAAAAACCTTTAGTTCATCATCCTTCCCCGAATAAAACATAATGGGCTCAATTGTTCTGATTTTTGTTATTGGATTCATTGTGTATTGGTTAATCGGTTAATTTTCAAAATGGTTAACTGATTTGCTAGTCATTGGTTAATAGTTCATTGGTCAATAGTTCATTAGTCAATAGTTCATTAGTTAATGAGGCATAGTGTAATGGTTTATAACTGCGTTTATCATGATGAAGCGGGGAAATTAGATCCGGAAGTAATCTTTAAAATCGGCTGTGATTGCAGCCCAATTGGGAATCTTAACGCTTATCGCTTAAGATTCCCTATCGGGTTGGTCGTAAAGAAACATACAACTCCCCAGCTACTAACTTACCATCCAGGATTTTGAATCAGTACTGCACTCTTGTTAATTTCTGATTGTGGGATAGGGAAATAATACATTTGAGGATTTGTAAATCTCCTTGTTTCGAAAGAAAAGCGAGCTCCGGTAACAGTTGATCCGCTACGGGTCCAACGCATCCCATTGGCCGGACCGTTTATTAAATTTTCTGCCAGTTTCCATCTTTTGATATCAAAGAATCTAGTCGCTTCTTCATAGGTTAACTCTACCCTTCTCTCATTGCGGATTACTTCTCTCATTTGCTCTTTGGTTAACTGCAATGGCAATTGAAATGGCACTAAACCAGCTCTTTCCCTGATTTGCTCAACAGCCTGATACACTTCTGTGCCAGGCCCACTAAATTCATTAAGTGCTTCTGCGTAATTGAGTAATATTTCGGCATATCTGATAGCTACCAAACCAATATTATTGGATATGCCAAAATTGCCACCAGCACCTTCGTGACAAAATTTGCGGTATAAATACCCCGTTTTAGTGGAACCGGAGGTACCTAAACCATCGCCTGGCGCATTGGCGTACAAATTAACTACCGTTTTGGTATTTGTGGTGTTGTTTAACCATAAGCTACCATCATATAATATAGAATAATAAAAACGGGGGTCTCTATCTTTATACATATCTGCTTCTATGTAACCAGAGCCCGCTTCTTTAATATTCTTACCATTTTTCATCGGATAGGTATCTACCAGTTCCTGGGTTGGATAAGAGTAAGCCTGCCCGCCACGAGAAACCGGAAGCAGAAAACCTTCGTACCACCTGTTTGTCGATTTCATTACCTGAAAAATATGTTCGGGGGTATTTCTTGTAATCATCATCTGATAATACCCATAACCAGGGGCAGTTGTATTATCTTTCACTAAACTGTATATGCCCATATCCATCACCGCTTTTGCAGCATCTGCGGCCAGTTTCCATCTATTGTTATCTAAATTATCGTAACCTGCCAAATTTTTATTGGCACCTGTACCAGGGTTTTGCCCGTTAAAAAGCGGACTGGCAGCCAAGAGTAAAACTTTTGATTTTAAGCCCAATGCGGCACCTTTTGTGGGCCGTCCGAAATCTTCAATTTGTGTGGTTACAGGCAAAGCTGCGCAGGCATCTAATTCGCTAACGACATAATTTACAGTTTCGGCAAATGTAGATCTGGCTAAACCAAAATCATCGGTTATGGCGTATACTTTATCGCCAATAACTGGCACGCCACTATAATTACGCAGTAAATGCCAGTAATAATAGGCCCTTAAAAACCTGGCTTCTAATTTTAAAGTTGCTCTTCTGCCGGCCGAAATTGGAGATCTGTCTACATTTGCCAAAAAAACATTTACACGCCTGATGTTATTGTAGCAATTGTTCCAGTGGTTCTTAAATCGGCTAAAATCGGCCTGATTTTGAAATGTTGCCGAATTAAAGGCGGGTGCTATTTGTGCGGTAGCACCACTCCATACAATATCCGAATCATCTGATGCATCACTGTACGACCACAGACCACCGCCTGTTAAGCCATTGTCTAGGTAATATGTTCCGGCCAAACCGGTATAAATACCCGTCAAAAACCTAAATGTTAACAAACTATCTGCAAATACGGTAGCTTCATTGAGCTGCCCCACATCTGTTTTATCCAAAAAACTATTGCTATCAGTTTTTTTGCAGGCAACAGCACCTAGCGCTAATAAGCCAACCAACGTTAAAGTTTTTATATAATTTATATTTTTCATCTGTTTATATATTAGAATGTTACCTGTAAGCCAAGGTTTACAATTTTTTGTTGAGGATAGGATGAATAGGCCTCTACCGTTCCTGTAGAATTTATAGACTCAGGGTCTACATCGTAAATTTTCAGGCTAAACCAGGTAATCAGATTTGCAGCATTTGCATAAATACGGGCGTTAGATAATCCGATTTTATTGACCAGTTTGTTATTAAAGTTATAGCCTAGTTCTACATTCTTGAGCCGGATATAATCTGTTGGACGTAACCAAAAGGTAGACTGATCAAAATTGGCACCACCTAAGCGTGGTAATTCTGCTGTTTCCTTAGTTTCCGGCGTCCACCTTTTTAGGTGTATTTCGGAAGGCGTACCATTGGTAGTTCCTATCTGAAACATAGTAGACGCACTTAAACTTCCTTTTGCAGCCCCCTGAAATAGCACTGAAACATCGAAGCCCCTGTAACTTGTACCGAGAGAAAAGCCGTAGTTTATCTGAGGAATATTAGGATTGCCAATCGGGCCAATATCCCCCTGATCGATCTTTCCGTCGTTGTTGATATCGGCATACTTCAAGTCGCCAGGTTTAACTGCCCGGCCAACAGATGTGGGACTATTGGCAATATCGGTTGCATCATTGTAAAAACCTATGTTGGTATATCCATAAATCTGACCAATAGGCCGGCCTGTGCGCATCAGCAAGGGATTACCTTGATTATAGGGCTCATCACGGTAAATTATTTTATTCTTATAGATGGAAATGTTTCCCTTAACGAAATAGGATAAGTTTTCTGACAGTTTATTCTGGTATGACAGGTCGAGTTCAAAACCTTTATTATTTACAATACCCAAATTTACCGGAGGTAATGTAATACCTGAGAAATTAGGAACAGTTTCCCTAACTGTTAAAATATCGTACCTTTTATGATCAAAATAATCGAAGGTTATCCCAAGTTTACTGTTCAGCAATTTAATATCTGTTCCAATATCCAACTTACGCTCCTGCTCCCATCTTACATCTTCATTTGCAAGGGCACCTGGTGTAATACCATACTGTAAGCTGTTATTATCGCCAAACCAGTAAGAGTTTGCCGCCGTTGCCGGGGCATTATAAATTTCTTCGTAGATATACCGGTAAGTATTCGGGAAATCATCAGAACCAACAGTACCTAACGAACCTCTGATTTTCATATAATTGATAAAAGGAAGTGCTTTCTTAAAGAAGGATTCTTCACTAATGTTCCAGCCAGCACTTACAGCAGGAAATAAACCATTCCGCTTACTTGCTTTAAACCTATCGGTACCATTATACGCGCCATTCAGTTCAAATATGTACTTCGATTTGTAATTATACCCTACCCTCGCAGAATATCCTCTAAAATTCGCAGGAATATTAGCACCAGAAATATCGGTTAACTGGTTGTACACGATTAGACCGTATAAATTGTGGTTTCCAAGCTGGCGGTTATAATCTAAAATACCTTGTACATTAACCTTACGAACAGGATAATTGGAAGTATTGGCATCAAATGTAGTAACTGCAGTAAGCGGATCCAACCTACTTAGCTCCGGAAAAACAGGGTCTAAGACATCAGATCCCGGTAGGTAAGCATAGGTAGGGAAACGCCCTCTGGTTAACGATCGGTTAAACTCTACATTATTGGTGTAGGCCAAAATTACCCTTGCGGCAAGCCCCTTAGTTACAAAATCTAAATTTTGGTTAGCATTTAGGTTTAAGTTAAGGTTATTACTATAATTTCTGTTGTAACCTGCATACTGCAAGATACCTACAGGATTTAATGTTGCAGATTTTCTGCCTCCGTAACTCCCGTCTTCGTTTTTTACAGGGTAATTCCATGGGTTTAAAAGCCCGCTGCTTAACCTCCGCCAAATAGAAACCGCGCCACCGGCCAGTACATCAGGCAGGTTTGGCTGGTTAATTTCATTAAACCTGGCCGAAAGATCTAACTTTAGGGTTAAGGTTTTGGTTACATTCAAATCAACATTTGATCTGATATTGTATCTTTTTAAATAATAATTGCTGTTAAAATTTTCGTCTTTTTGTACCTCTTTTAAAATACCGTTTTGATTAACGTTGCCTAGTGCTACGAAATACTTTAAATTTTGAGTACCACCAACAATATCAATATTGTTGCTCTGCTGCAAAGCATTTTTACGCATCACCTCATCGTACCATTTTACACTCGGGTAGCGGTAAGGATCATCTCCCAATTTAAAATGGTTTAGTGCTTCCTCGGTAACCAGTCCCGGAAAAGTCAGGTTAGGGTCTCTACCCTCATTTACCTCCATCTCTTTCAATAAGATTAAGGCATTATAAGAATCAAGTGGTTTTCTTCGAATGGTTGGCGTTTGAAAGCCAAAATCGCTTCTGAATGTAATTTTCGGAGCAGAAATTGTACCTCTGCGGGTAGTAATGGCAATTACACCATTTGCGCCCTTTATACCATATATAGCCGTTGATGAAGCATCCTTTAAAATGGAAACCGTTTCAATTTCATTAGAATTTAACTGACTTAACTGCTCGTAAGGGTACTCTACATCATCTACAATTACCAATGGCCTGTTAGATGCTCCTGTATAGGTACTCACCCCGCGAATGTAAATATTAGCGGCATCGGCACCTGGCTGGCCACTGGTTTGTTGTTGGAATAAGCCGGGAAGCCTTCCTGCAAGTGCATTTTGGAAGCTTGCAGCAGGACTCTGTCTTAATTCTTTACCAGATACTGTACTGGTTGCACCAGCATTGGTTATCTTCTTTTGTGGGGTAAAACCTACTACCACCACTTCATTTAAATTTGAATTATCTTCTTTTAAAACAATATTTAAAGGTTGGCTGGTAATGGTTACCACTTTTGTGATATAGCCAACGGAGCTTATGATCAGTTTGGTACTGTTTGCACCAACTTTTATGCTAAAAGCGCCACTGGTGTTTGTGATCACAATGTTCTTTAGATTCTCTTGTTCTGTAACAGTTGTAGCAATCAGCGTTGTACCCTTATCATCTGCTACAACACCCCGTACAACTTTGGTTTGGGCGTAAACTAAATTAGTTATCAGCACAAGCAATATTATATTCAGTATTTTTTTCATCTGTATATAGTTTCTTTTTTATCGGCATGAAGCCATTCTGATTTCCATTTCACTTCTATGAGCTGAAAACCTGCATGATCCATTATTTAAATTTATGCCCTTATTAGTTAGACCATCCCGGGTTTTGAACCATTTTGTTATTGGCTAATATTTCGGCCTGTGGTATGGGGTACCAATACATCTTAGTATCGAAAACAGCATTTGCGGCATTGAAATAAGTATAGGAGAAGGCTGTTCCGTTTTTGATAACCTGCACCCCTCTAACTGGTTTGTTTAATTCAATTTCGGCCAGCTTCCACCTTCTCAGATCCCAGGTTCTGTGCTCCTCAAAAGCCAGTTCTATACGGCGTTCATTCTGAATTATTTTACGCAATTCATCTTTACTAAGCGTAAGCGATAAGCCATAAAGATTATTTGATCCAGGAAGAATTCCTGCTCTTTTCCTGATTAAAACCAAATTGTTAACGATATCGGTAACTGCTCCGCCCGATTCGTTTAGCGCTTCGGCATGGTTTAATAAAATTTCAGCATACCTTAGTAGTATTACGTGATGGGCCTGATTGGTGTAGGTAGTAGAAGTTTCAAATTTGCCCATGAATTTCCTCAGGTAATATCCGGTTCTGGTCTGTGTTCTATTTCCTCCTGGCCTATCCTGGCCACCTTCAAATGTTTCAATGGGTCTTCCCAGCCAATTTTTGCCATTGTGCATAATGGTAGCTGTTAGCCTCGGGTCTCTGTTTACGTATGGGTTGTTTGGATCATAAGTTGATCCTGCATCGGAAATTGCTTTTCCATCAAGCATTAAAAATGCATCGACCAGGTTTTGCGACGGGCTGGTTAAGCCAACACCCTGCAAATATCCAATCGGACCGTTGTTGATTTCGATATTTGTATTTAAAGCGTTCTGTTTAATAAAAATAAACTCGGTGTTTTTGGTCGCATTGAAATTTGCAACCCAATCGCTTACCAGGGTATAACCCAATGCTTTAACATCGGCTGCTGCCTGTGCGGCTAGCGTCCATTTCTGAATATTATTTGTCGGGTTGCTTAAGGGGCTGGCGGCATATAACAACACTCTCGATTTTAGGGCCATCGCGGCTCCGATATTCGCCCTACCCCAATCTCCATCGCTAATGGCATAAGGCAGTAATGAACTTTTTATGGCATCCAGCTCAGCTACGATATAAGCATAACATTCGTCGAGCGTATTTCTATGAATATTTATATCATTATTAATGGTAAATACCTTATCGCCAATTAGAGGCACACCGCCCCAGCGCTTAACCAGTTCGAAATAAAAGTATGCCCTCAAAAATCTTGCTTCAGCTTTAAACTGAGTTTTTAAAACTGCAGTAGTGGGTACTACATCTACTTTGCTTAAGAAGAGATTGGCTCTTCTGATCCCCATATAATTCTTGCTCCAAACATCATCAGGAAGGCTTGTGGATGATATTCTACCGGCACGGTAAAATTCTGCCTGGGTCCCTATTCTTGATGGTACTGCATCGTCTGTCCCGGCATCTAAAAAGCTACCATCTATCCTGTTGTACCAATCTGGCAACAACAAATAGGTTCCATTTAAAAATTGTTTTGCATAATCAGCATTCTTATCAAGAGGATCAAAAATTAAGTCGCCGGTTATGCGGTCCAAGGGCTCTCCCTCAAATTTTTTCGAACAGCCAAATGCAAATAACAGGCAGATTATAGCGAAGTATTTTTTATAATTATTCATAATCAAGATTTAAAACTGAAGGTTAACACCAAAATTGAATATCCGCTGATTGGGTACATTTCCAATCAACACTTCCGGATCTACCCCATCTAAGGTTGTAGCGGTTAATAGGTTAAGGCCATTGGCAAACACCCTGATATTGGTGAAACCGATTGATTTAATCAGGTTACCGGGTAAACTATAACCTATTTCTACATTCCTTAATCTTAAATAACTGCCGTTTTTAACCCAGAAAGAAGAAATCTGGCTATTATTTGGGTTATTCCCAACGCTTAAACGTGGATATTTTGCCTGCGAAGCGGTAGCAGGTGTCCACCTTAATAAGCTGCTTTCCAAAGCTTGTCCATATCCACCGGCTGCACCGGTCGAGGCAAAATTGATAAAGTTGAAATACACATTCCTATTTGCTGTGCCATTTAAGGTGAATGAAAGGTCTAATCCTTTATAATTTATCCCTCCGGTTACACCGTAAAAGAAAACAGGCTTGGTACTACCAATTGCGGTCATATCATAAGTGTTTATGATGCCGTCGTTATTTAAATCTTTATATTTTAAATCGCCGGGAACCGGGAGGTAGCCGTCAACCTTTGGTCCGTTGTTAATTTCGGCAGTGTTGTTATAAAAACCATCTGCTATATAACCAAAATTTTGCCCTACAGGCTGTCCGGTTCTGTATTCGTAAGCGTTTTTCCTAGAAGGTTCGTCGTTAAAAATCACTTTGCTTGCACTCCACGAGCCGTTTGCAGAAATAAAATATTTAAAGCTGTTTATTTGATTTTGATATCCAAGTGCTAGCTCAACACCCGAATATTGGTTTTTACCAATATTCTCAGACGGTAAAACAGCCCCGATTACAGCACTTGCATTTGTTCTTCTGCTTTGCAACAGATCATAGTAACTGTTCTTATAATAGTCGGCGGTAAACCATATTTTATCCTTTAATATTGAAGCATCGAGGCCGATATTAAATTTCTTTGCTTTCTCCCAGGTAATATTTGGGTTAGCCAGCGGTCCTTCATCTTTGGTATTTGAAGTTGTTAGCGGATTTCTGCTATAAAAGGTATCGCCATTATCAAAGTTTTGAAGGTATTGGAAATAACCTGCAGCGGCATTTGTAGCTGTTAAACCATAAGAAGTTCTCAGTTTTAACGAATTAATGGTGTTTTTCAAATTGGCAAAAAAACTTTCATTGGCGATGTTCCAGCCTAAACCAACTGAAGGAAAGAAGCCCCACTGTTCTCCGGCTTTATATCGGTCGTACCCCATATAGGAAGTGGCCAATTCCACTAAATACTTATTATCGTAATCGTAATTAAACCTTCCACCCAGCGATTGGTTAACCTGCGATAAAGCGCCACCCAAAACGTAACTGTCTCTGATAAATAACAATTGGGCTTTAAAAGTATTTTTATTTATTGTTTTATCATAACCCAAATCGAAACGGGAAAATACCTGCTGGTTTAAATCTGTGGGAGAGGAACTATTCGATTGGGTACCATCGCCACCTATTGTTTTATAGCTGGTTTGGTTGGTGGCAGGGTTTACTACCGGCGAATACACGGCAAAGGATTTACTCCTATTGATATTCTCGTTATAGTAGGAATTGAAAGATATTGCGCCACTAGCATACAATCCAGGCAAAAAGGTATCAAGCTTTTGCATTAACGATACATCTGCCCCTAAATTTCTATTTACCGATGGCCTGTACCCTGATTTTATGGACATACCATACAGGTTATTCTGAAACTCTGTGTTTCCACCAAGCGAGCCATTTTCGTTAAATTTCGGATAGGCATTATTAGGCGTAGTTAACAATGTGCTGTAAATACTGGCCACTGTAGACCCTGGTTGATTGCTGTTTCTTATTCTTCCAAACAAGCTTAAACTGAGCATTGTACTCTTTGTTAAATCAACATCTATGTTACTTCTGAAAGAATACCGTTTGAAACTATTATTCGTTTCATAAGTATTGATGGAAGGATCGGTAACTAAAAAACCACTTTGGCTCAGGTAATCGAGATCTACAAAATACCTAACCTTACTGCTTCCACCTCTCAAGTTGAGGTTTTGCCTGCTTACAGGTGCCGTAGCTTTTAAAATTTCGTCAGTCCAGTTTACATTTGGGTGTGTAAACGGATTCGTGCCATTTTTATACTTATCCAAATCGGCTGCAGTATAAATGGGCTGCCGCCCGTCGTTCGCCAGGGCCTCGTTAAATAAGGTAGCATAATTAAAAGCATCCAAAAATTCAGGGCGTTCAATTTGTTGCTGAATACCATACTGACTGGTAAAGGTAATTTGCTTAGGCATATTTGCACCGCGCTTGGTAGTGATCAGTAACATACCATCGGCCGCCTTCATGCCATATAGTGCAGTTCCCAGTGCATCCTTTATTACTGAAATACTTTCTATTTGCTCGGGGTCTATACTTAGATACGAGCGTGGTACCCCATCAATTACGACTAATGGCGTTCTTCCCCTTAACGATATAGCAGGTTCATCAGAACCTAACTGGAAATTATTTTGAACTACGTATAAACCTGGTAGTTTCCCATACAACATTAAGCCCACCTGTGGCGTAGGAAAACTCTTCAGTTCTTCTCCACTTATGGTAGCCGAAGATTGAATTCTTTTTACATTTTTCTGCGTTCCAAATAAAACCGGAACATCATTGACTGGCAAATTTACTGCTACAGAATTCCTGAGTTTGGTTCTCAAAGAATCTCTCAAATTCGATAGTGAATCGTTGGGAATTTGTTTATTGTTTTTTTTGGCCGATGCCGGTACCTGAAATCTCTTGCTCTTTAAAGCATTTGTAAGGTTTGGGAATGCCAATACATCAACACTGTTTGCCAAAAATAATAGCACTGCAAACAGTATCATCCGTTTTATAATCGAAGTATAAGTTCCTTTCATTTAAAATAATTTATTTTGTTTATAATTTTAGTTATGCAGAAAGCGCCTAATCCAATGCTGAGTGTAGGTTTTATTTATCTGGCCCTACCAGCCGGAATTATTTCTGCATGCCTCATTATTTGTAAGCAGCAACTCACATTTAATTTATTAGTGTAATGGATTGGATTTATGCCTTCGCATAGCCATCAGAAGTTTTGATTCGATTGCTGTAAATGGTAAACGGAAACAGCGGACATATGCAAACCGGCATAGTACCCCCTTGGTTTGGGTTAAATTTCATTGTTTTGGTTATCTTTTTGATTAGTTGATTTGGGTTAGTCAATTTAAAGTCGTAAATAGACTATAGTTTAGTTTGTTGGGTTAGCTTTCTTCATTTCCTTTGGTTTGGTCAGTTTATTTAATCAATAGTTTGTGCCACTGGTTATTGTGAAATAGTTTGCTCAACTTTGTTAAATCAAAACTGGCATATTATTCATTCAAAAAGGTCGAAAATTGTAAATGAAAGGGTAGAAAAACTGTAATCCTTTAATATTTTGATAAGTTCGCGCTATATTTAAAGGAAATACATCAAGGGCTGTTCTTCTACTAACCATAAGATGGCCAAAAAACTAGCTTAATTTTATGAATCTGCGTTTAAACGCTTTATGGTTTTTGTCAATGCTTTTTATTTGCACCTCTTTGTGCGCCCAGAAGCATCTTATTTTTAACCACCTCAGGATGGAAAATGGTTTGTCGCAAAATTCGGTGATGGCCATTGCGCAAGACAAAAACCAGTTTATTTGGATGGGTACCAGACATGGGTTAAACCGCTATGATGGCTATCGTTTTAAAGTTTACACTAATAGTTCAGATAACCCCAACAGTATTTCGGAGAATGTAGTTAACACCCTATTGAGTGACAGTAAGGGAAGATTATGGGTAGGTACAGAAAACGGACTAAATATTTACAATGAAAAAACCGATCACTTTTATCGCATCAATAAACGGAGTTCTGCAAATTCCTTTAGCTGCGATTCGGTAGAATGTTTATATGAAGATCCCCAAAAAAATATCTGGGTAGGTACTGATAATGGTCTCAACCTGCTTATAAATGCCGAAAAGCAGATTTTCAAGAAGTTCCTTTTCGAAAAACCCAATTATAGATCCAGACTCAATTGTATTTTCTCGATTTTTAAAGATGATAAACAGAACCTTTGGGTAGGTACTTATAATGGCTTGGTACGTATTTACCAAGTTAAAGGCAAATATTACTTTGAGATTTTTAGGCACAACCCCAATAACAAGAACAGCATCAGTTCTAATGCTGTAAAAAGTATTGTAATCGATAAACAAAAGCGGCTTTGGTTAGGTACCTACAACGGCTTAAACCTATTCGATTACGAACATGAAACCTTTAAACGATACCAAACCAGTGCTACAGATCAAAATTCGATTGTTAATAATGACATTAGAAAACTTACCTGCGACAAAGCGGGTAAGATTTGGATCGGTACACAGGAAGGATTAAGTATCCTCGATCCAAATACACGAAAATTTAGTAATTACCGTTACGACCCAGAGCAAACAAGTGGCTTGAGCCAGAATTCTATCCACAGTATTTTTCAAGATCTTAACGGCTCCGTTTATTTGGGTACTTATTACAAAGGGGCAAATGTTGTTTACCCGTATGCAACGCCATTTACCGTTTTTAGAAATTCGAAGAAACAGCAAGGTTTGAGCAGCAACATTGTAAGTGCCATGGCCGAAGATCGATACCATAACCTCTGGGTTGGTACCGAAGGCGGCGGCTTAAATTATGTAAACAGGAGCAATAACACCTTTACCTACTATAAATCGGAACCAAATAACAACAATGGGCTCAATTCGAACCTAATCAAAACACTCTGTCTTGATAAAACAGGTCAATTATTGGTGGGCACACATCGCGGTGGGTTATACTTATTTAACCCTTCAGGTCATAATTTCAAAAAAATAGTCAATGTTAAAGATACGAAAAACACTCCTGGAGGCGATGAAGTTATTGCGATAACCGAAGATAGTGATGGGACGGTTTGGGTAGGCTCAAGAGATGGATTATCGACATTGAAGAAAATAAATGACAAATATGCTGATGCAACGGTTAAAAGTCCTTTAGAGAAATACCTGAGAAATAAATACATTCAGGTGATTTTTGAAGATAAAGCCAAAAATTTATGGATTGGAACGATGGCCGGATTATATGCTTACAACCCATCCATTAAAAGAATTACTGCCTATTATCATAAAAAAAACAGTACAAGCAGTTTAAATTCAGGTCATATTAATTGCATTGTTCAAATACGAAATGGAAATATTTGTGTTGGAACTTCTTTTGGAGGCTTGAGCATTTTCGATAATAAAAGCGGAAAATTCAAGAACTACAGCGAAAAAGATGGCCTGCCAAATGGTAATGTATTGGGAATAATTGAGGATGAGGACAGTAACTTGTGGATCAGTACCGATAAAGGGCTATCAAAATTAGTTTCTAAAACGGGAAAATTCATTAACTATACTAAAAGCGACGGGCTTGCAGGTAACGATTTTAATATCAGATCGTTTTTAAAAGATAGCCGTGGTCAGTTATTTTTTGGCGGTTACGATGGTTTAACAGCCTTTTATCCCAGCCAGATTGATATTAATAGGAATATTGCACCAATCACCTTTACCGAACTCAAACTATTCGATCAAACCGTAGCGGTAAATGCACCAGATGGATTGTTAAAGGAAGATATCAAAAGCACCAAACAAATTACCTTTAAACACAGTAACAACAATTTCAGCATCGGTTTTGCTTTACTAAACTACATTAAACCAGAAAAAAACACTTACCGTTATATCCTTAAGGGCCATAGCAAAGATTGGGTAAAAACCGATGTACCCAGTGTTACCTATAGCGATCTTCCTGCTGGCAATTATACCTTTATGGTAACAGGAAATAATAATGATGGAAATCCTGGCGGTAAAGCTGCAACACTTAAAATAACGGTGCTTCCACCCTTTTGGGCTACCTGGTGGGCCTATCTTATTTATATGGCTTTCTTCTCGGGCCTGCTGTTTTTAATTATACGTTACCTTTTTGTGCGTGCGCTGCTTAAACGCACAGAAGACATCCAGAAAATGAAACTGAATTTCTTCACCTACGTGGCACACGAAATCAGAACACCACTTACCTTAATTCTTGGCCCTTTAGAAAATCTTTCCAAGCAATATCAAACTGATAATGAGCTAAATCGACAGATTATTCCGATAAAAAATAATGCAAACAGGTTAATGCGGCTTATTACCGAATTAATGGATTTCAGGAAAGCTGAAACCGGGCATCTCACCCTGCATGTTACAGAAGATAATATTGTCGATTTTACTAACGAAATTTTCATCTCCTTCTCTCATCTTGCTCAAACCAATGGTATACAGTATGAGTTTGTACACGAGCAGGAAAACATTAGTTTGTTTTTTGATAAACGCCAGCTCGAAAAAGTATTGTTCAACCTGTTATCTAATGCCTTTAAATTCTGCGATAAAGGTGGCAAAATCTCTGTTTCTCTATTGGAAATGGATAATGAAGTAGCCATTAGCATTTCTGATAATGGATTAGGTATACCTGCTGAAAGTTTAAAAAAACTGTTCAGCGATTATTTTCAGGTAGACGAGCAGCAGAGCCACATTGGTTCAGGTATCGGCCTTGCACTTTCTAAAGCAATTGTAGAGCAACATAAAGGGCATATTGCCGTAGAAAGTACACCTGCTGAAAATGGTGAACGTGGTTTCACAAATTTCACCGTAAGGTTAAAGAAAGGAAAATCGCATTTTAAAACGGCTCTTTTTGATGGCGTAAAAGATTATCCAAACCATCCTGATATCTACACGCAACAAGCAGAACAAGGGATAACAATTTTAAAACCCGAAAAAGAAACTGCTATTTCAACCGAAACCATATTGGTGGTGGAAGACAATAGCGAAATCAGATCATTAATTACCTCTTTAGTGGGCAACAACTACCAGATTGCTGAAAGTGAAAATGGATTAATGGGTTGGGAAACGGCTGTTGAAACACTGCCTGATCTGATTATTTGTGACATTATGATGCCGATAATGGATGGTATAGAACTTTGCCGCAGACTTAAGCAAGATGAAAGGACCAGCCACATCCCGGTTATTATCCTTACAGCCCGCTCTTCTCATATCCACCAGGTGAGTGGTTTGGAAACCGGCGCCGATGCCTATATCACCAAGCCTTTTAGTCCGGAGCTGCTTTTACTTAACGTTCGTAATTTACTGATATCGAGACAGGTAATGCGTCAAAAATTCCTGAAACACATCCATTTACAGCCGAAAGAGCTCACCATTAATGCCATTGATGAAGCTTTTATGCTAAAACTCTTAAAATACATTGATGAACATATCGCCGATGAAGATTTTGGAGTATCTGAGCTGGCTTCGATGGTGGGTATGAGCAGGCCTATTCTGTATAAAAAAATCAGGAAACTCACCAATCTTTCTGTAAATGATTTTGTTAAATCGATCCGTTTAAAGAAAGCGATGGAGCTGTTTAAACAAAATAGGTTTACCATTTATGAAGTGGCTTATCAGGTCGGTTTTAACGATCCAAAATATTTTAGCAGGGAATTTAAAAAACAGTTTGGGAAAAGTCCGCGGGAAGTGATGAACGGTGGTCTTGAGTCTTGAGTCGATTCTCCTCCCCTTGATTTGTCACCCTGAAGGGTAATTTATTTTATAAAATCAATATAAATGACAGGAGAATTTAAGAGAGAATATCGTCATTTCGATCCGATAGCTATTAGATGAAGCTTACCGATTTTCCATCGGTAGCGAAATGGAGAAATCTTTAAACTTTGTCTATAAAATAGTTCGAAGATATCTTCACTCCGCGTTGCTTCGGTCGAGACGACGAGCTTTCTCTGGACTCTGTCAATGGTAGCGTAGCCTAAGGGCCCTTTCTATTGATTAATTCCACGAAGCGTCCCACTAGAGTCGTCACCCTGAATTTATTTCAGGGTCTTTATCCCAAATAGATCCTGAAACAAGTTCAGGATGACGGATGTATATTAATTAATCTCATCTTTGCGCTCTTTGAGGTAAAAAAATGGAGAAACCATTAAAAACATTCAATAAATTTCTCCATTGCGGTCGAAATGACGAATTTTATTACTTCGCCTCCTCCAGCTTTAACACCACACTGGTTCTGGTGGTATTAAGAATAGGATTAAAGCCTACTTTCATCAAGAAATCGCCGGTATAGGTTTTAGTAGCATCTATTGATGATTTTGTACCTGGATAAAGGTTGATTTCTTTAATATGGTATTTCTTTATTGCATCTAAACCGTTCAATTTAATCGGATATTTACTGTTTTCACCATAGCGATAATTGACCAGGTAATTAAAAATTACGCCTTCTGTTTTTTGCGCATTTACATATAACATCGATGCTATGCTGCCCGCACGTGGATTAGCCAAACGGTATTGTTCACCTTGCCAGATCGTCTGTTTTACATCGTTATAGTTTTTAATAGCCTCTTGACAGAACTGAAGCTCTTTTTCAGGTAATTTACTCACTACAATATCAAAACCCAGTTTGCCCATCATGGCTACATCGGTACGGAATTTTATTGGCTGTTTTCCCCAATCGGTTACATGGTTAGAGCTGCTGATGGCCGGATAAAAATAAGAGTATTCCCATTGCAGAAATATGCGCTCTAGGGGGTCGGTATTATCACTAGGCCAAAACTCTGTAAAATACTGTAAGGCAGCATAATCTACCCTTCCACCTCCACCAGAGCATAACATCATTGGCACTGTTGGATATTTTGCACGGATGCGTTGCAGTACACTATACAATCCCCTTACATAATCGATGTAAAAATGAGATTGATTTTTTAAATGTGCGGAGTATGCATTGTAAATTACCGCATTACAATCCCATTTAATATAGGCCAATTTAGGATTTTTAATAAAAAGGCCATCTACCACACCAAAAACAAAATCCTGTACTTTTGGGTTACTTAGATCGAGCTCTAATTGGTTTCTAAAATAATATTCAGGTCTGTTCGGTTGTTTTACCACCCAATCCGGATGTTTTTCATAAAGTTCGCTTTTAGGGCTAACCATTTCGGGCTCTATCCAAATTCCGAATCTGGTTCCTACATTATCGGCCTCTTTTACCAAAGAAACTATTCCGTTTGGCAATTTCTTCTTGTTTTCCTGCCAATCGCCAAGCCCGGCATGATCATCGTTACGTGGATATTTGTTTCCGAACCAACCATCATCAAGCAGAAAGAAATCGACACCCAGTTTTTTGGTATCTTTTAATAAATCGGCCAATTTTTGCTCATTGAAATCGAAATAAGTGGCCTCCCAGTTATTCAAAAGGGTTAACCTACTGCCTTTTCCATCTAATATTTTATAATTACGTGCCCAATCTTGCAATTTTCTACTGGCATCACCTTTTCCCTGATCAGAAAAAGTGTACAAAAAAGCAGGGGTTGTAAAAACTTCACCAGCTTTTAAACTATAGGGCGAAGCATAATTGTTCATTCCGGCTATAATGCGGAGGTTATCCTGATAATCCAGTTCAAGATCGATCTTAAAATTACCGCTCCATTCCATTGCACCATACAAAACACTGCCCTCGTTCTCTTCAGCAGGTTTATCTAAAGAGATCATAAAAACCGAAGGCTGAAATAGATTGGCCCTTGTTCCTAATTTACTATCCAAAGTTTTAATGCCGTGGGTAATTTCACTTTGCTCAGGCTGCATTTCCTTAGCCCAATCGCCATGATATTGGTTTAGCCAAAAACGTGGTGATTTTAAGTGCAGATTGGCCGATGCATATTTATGCAATACCACTGTACCTTTCTCACTGTGTTTAATCTCCGTCCATTGTTCTATTACATCCTGTTTATAAAAAGACTTATAAAATAATGTTACCTCAAAATTATAAACAGGATCTTTTAGTCTGATCTTTATTAAACTCACGTTATCATCAATAGCCGTTACGGTATGATCAACGTATTTCAGATCGAGCGAGTTATTGCCATCGGCATGGGTAACGCTAATAGCTGGTTCTACCAGGTTTCTCGATCCTGAAGGTGTATAAACCGAATTTAGCTGCCCGGTGTAGTCTTCAGTTTGTTTGTATTGCCCGGCAACCTGCGCATATTCTTGTTTATTACTGAGTTTCTTTCCAAAAAAAATGGTGTTTACATCTTTCTTTACATCGGCCTGTAATACCAGTGCATTGTGTGCGGTTTCAATAGGAATAATGCTTTGTGCCTTAATATTGCCAACGGTAAAAAGCGAAATGGTAATGGCCAATGCGCCATGCTTGATGTAATATGAAATCTGATCTGACTTATTCATTTGTGTTTTCAATGTTAATCGGGTAATGTTTATAGGTAGTAGTTGATTTATTTTATTGTTTAACTATGATTTTGAAGATAATGGCATCTTTTGCGGCCACGCTTAAAGCCTGGTTATTTCTGCAGTTTTCAGTTTTTTGAGTGATCAAATTTTGACAGCTGTACACTTCATCGATATTTAAACCGATTTTAGGAAAGTCAAGCATAAAAGGCTTTGCTTCATCGCTATAATTAAATAAGGCCAGGTATTTTACATTTCCTACCTGTTTTACAAAGAGTTGTGAAGCTGATTTACCTCTGTTCCCTTCTACCGGAACAAATGCCTTTCCATCTTTTAATACGTTAATGATTTCAGTATTGTTCAATAAACGCTTTGCTGTATTGTTCCATTTCCCCTGCTGTGAAAAATCATCGCCGGTAATGCAGGTTCCCGTAACAATCGCTGATAAAAATCTGGCTGTATTTTCCTGATCAGACTGATCGGAAAATACCACATGGTCTGCATCTATATAATCGTAAAGATAAGTTTGCCACCAGCCGTTGCTTACACTATTTAAGGTATATTCGGTATCTTTTATCGATTTAAAGGCATCGCAGGCAATTCTGCGCACATGTACATAACGACCAGAAGCTAAACTTGGCGATATGGCTGCGTAAACCAACATTTTATTATCCAACTGTTTTAACAAAAATTCCATGCCCTCTTTGTAAGCCTGCATGCCAGTGGTAACCTTTGGATTGTAAAAATGACTGGATTCTATTGCAGCGTGACCTAAAAAATCAATTTTTATCATTTTGAAACCGCATTCTTTAAACTTTTCAATTACGGTAACAATGCGTTGTTTCGTACCCGGATGGGTTGGATCTAATGCCCTTGCACCATCAATGTCATGGTAGCCTGAGCCAGTTTTGGTCCACATCTCTCCAAATGTATAATCGCTTCCTTCCGCCTTGCGGTTACCGCCGCTGGCAAATCCCCAATCTACAAAGGGTGCCCAATAAATTCCTGGTTTTAGTCCTTTTGATTTAGCATAATCGGCAAAGGCTTTTAGTTTAGAATAGTCGCCCGTTAGGCCACCTTTTAGCAGGTTATCCCAATAAGAATCGAGATCGATATATGCTACACCATCGCTTTTAAAGGTTTTTAGGCTATCAGCAAAAAAATCGACAACCTGATTGGCTTTTTCGAGTGTTATTTTCTCTTGCATCACACCCCAGCTGTTCCATCCCACAGGAGTTCCGGCTTTCCATTTGAAAATAATAGGCGGTTCTGCTATCCGGTTTGCTCGTGCATAGGTTTCCATACCCGAACGCCAATCGGCAAATGCACCGAAAAATACTTTCGACGAACTGATCATATTTCCTTTTAAATAACCATGTTCCATTTTATCGCGGGTAATGCTTTCTGCTGTATAACCACAAACGGCCTGTATATCTATTTTTTTTTCGCCATCCATAGCCGTAATGATGCCTGTTTTCCAGTTGCTATGTTCTATCGAGCCAATTACAAAACCTTTTCTGGATTGATCGTAATATAAAGCCGTAACCTCTGCACTTGGATTGTTTGTATTGGCCTTTAACAGAACAGCATTGTAAGAAATAAAGGTATCGTTATCAAAAGGTATGAATAAACTGGTTGGTGCTTCTGAAGCTTCCCTATCGATTAAATTCCCATTTAAAGGCACCATATGGTTTATGGATAAATCAGCACCTTGTAAAGTAAGGCTAATCATAAAATAATCCTTATTCTTATAGGTATAAAAAATTTGTTGCATACTTGGTAAACCAAGCTGCTTTAACAAGAAAACATGTTTAAAGCCATTCCCAAAACCATCTTTAATGATAGTTTTCTTATAACTGATCTGTCGATAATCCTTTGAGCTGAGCATCTTTTTAAGGTACTCTGCCTGCGAAAAACCATTTAATAGCAGTTGGCCAGATTGATCTGAAATATTGAAAAGACCGGTTTTGAGGTTGTAGTCTATTTTTCCAGATTTACCATAATTGATAATAATCGCTGATGCAGACCGTTCAGAAAACAGCAGGATCAGTAAAATCAAGAATAACTTATGCCTGAATAAAAATTTAAGAACCATTTATTTACTTAATTTGCTCGACATTATTTCGGTTAATTTACCATTCATTTTTAGCTTTACCTTTTGAGGTACGGCCGAAGCGATTCTATAATTTGTAATTTTACCATCTTTCCAATCCATATCAACCGTAAAATTACCCCTTGCCTTTAATCCTTTAATTTCACCAAAAGTTTTCCAGGCATCAGGAATTGCGGGGAGCAGTTCGATAAAACCATCATGACTTTGGATCAGCATTTCTGCAATAGCTGCCGTAGCGCCAAAATTACCATCAATCTGAAAGGGTGGTCCGGCCGATAACATGTTCGGATAAACGCCTCCGCCGGCTCCATAATTAATATCGGTCCGTAATGTAGGTTTTAAAATCTCTCTAAACAGTTTAAAAGCCCTGTTGCCATCCTGCAATCTTGCCCAAAATAACTGTTTATAAGCAATTGACCAACTTGGTCCGTCATCGCCCCTCGCTTCGAGTGTTTTCTTTGCCGCCTCTGCCAATGCTGGAGTAGCGGTTGGCGTAATTAATCCGGCAGGATATACCCCATATAAATGTGAAATGTGGCGATGCTGTGGATCGGTTTCTTTATAATCTGCTAACCATTCCTGTATACGGCCATCTTTGCTAATTAGGCCAACTGGCGGAATAGATTTTAGTTTTTCCTGTAGTGAAGCGCTAAAGGCTGCATCAGTTTTAAGGAGTTTAGCAGCCGTAATTACATTGTTAAAAAGTTCTCTTACAATCTGGTTGTCGATGGTTGGTCCCATTGAAATACTGGCCGTTTTTCCATTGGGCAGGTAAAAAGTATTTTCTGGGGATACCGATGGTGAAGTAACCAACCAACCTGTTTTTGGATCTTTAACTAACGCACTTTGGTAAAATGCAGCTGATCCTTTTAAGATCGGGTAAATGCTTTTCAGGTATTTTAAATCGCGACTATAGGCAAAATGATCCCATAGGTTACTGCACAACCAGCCCGATCCTGCATTTGATGCACCCCATGAGGCACTTTCGCCAGGCTCAGTAAAGCCCCAAACATTCGTAATTACATGGGCAATCCATCCATCAGCATTGTAATAAGCTTTAGCGGTTTTTGCACCTGGTCCTGTTAAATTTCTTACCAATTCTGCCAGCGGAAGATTTAACTCCGAAAGGTTGCCAGGCTCAATAGCCCAATGGTTCATCTGTACGTTTACATCTAAATGGTAATCGCCATTCCAGGGTGTATTGATCTGGTTTGCCCATAAACCCTGAAGGTTTGGCGGTAAAAGCCCAACTCTTGTACTGCTGATGCTTAAATACCGGCCAAACTGAAAAAATAAAGCGCTCAGTGAAACATCATTTTTATAATCTTTATAAAAACGGTCTAACCTTACATCTGTTGGTAGGTTTGCGGCTTCGCCTTCACCTAAATTAATTTTTAACCGGTTAAAGAGTTTAGCAAAATTTGCGCTATGATTTGCAAGTTCTAAACGATAAGCTTTCTTTTGAGCCGCTTGTAAGGCCTCTTTTACCCTGGCTTCGAAATTTGCATGTTTAAAATCGGTTTCTGCCGCAACGTAAATAATCAGTTCAGTTGCATTTTTTATTTTAAGAATGTTTCCTTCGCTAGTTATCGTACCGTCTTTAAGTGTGGTACTTACGCGGCTCAGGTATTTCATCCCCTTACCATCAGTGCCATTATCCAGTTGACCAAACATCAGCAGTTCATTACCCTGGCTAGCTAATGTTGCTTTTTCTGGCCTGCTGATCGAAATATTACAATTGAGTTTATTAGGTTGATCGGCGGTGAGGCGGATGATATTCACATCATCATCAAAACTACAAAAATATTCCCTCTTATACTTTACACTGTTCAGCGTAAATTCGGTGGTAGCCAACGCTTTATCCAACGATAAAGTTCTTTTATAAATCTCAGGTTTTGCATCTTTAACACCAGGATATTCATAATCAAGCTGCAAATTACCCAATATTTGGTATTTGCCCCAGGTTGCGCCACCGGATCCCTGCCCTTTACAAACAAAATCGCGGTTAACCAATTCCTGTGCTTCATCGTTTTTCCCCTCCAATATCAGCTGCCTAATTTTGGGCAAACTTTTATAGGCTTCGTAATTGTTGGCATCTTGTTTTCCGCCACTCCATAAAGTGATATCATTCAGCACTATATTCTCCCTGTTAATGCCCCCATCTGGTGTCATGCCCAATTTACCATTACCCAAGGGCAGGGTTTCCTCCCAAATTTTGGCAGGTTTATCGTACCACAGCATTGAAGGCTTCTGCTGGGCAGCGGTATATTCACCTATGAAAAATGAGAATAGTGAAAAAATAATTAAATACTTCTTATACATAGTTTCATTTGTGTGTTGTTATACTCGTAATTAAAAAAGGGTTTAACCACAGATGCACATAGATAAACACGGATTTTAGATCTGTGTGCATCCTTTTCATCTGTGGTTAAAAAATGGATCCAGTCACCAGGTTTCGTTATTTCGAGCGGAGTGCAACGAAGTCGAGAATCCGAAGGCTCTGCGAAGCAAATCTGTCTAGATAGATCTCTCCATTCCACTGCGCTCGATCCGATAGCTATCGGATCGAGATGACGACACTATTGTTTATTCCAGAACCTGATTTCGCTCATATTGCTATAATTACCGTCGCCGGTGGTTACATGTTTAATCCTAATGCGAATGTAACGAATTGGCTTCCCTGCATTATCCAGTTCTGCTGTTATTGCATTTTTGCCGTCGTCCGTCCTGGTTACGTCTTTTAAAAGGGTCCATCCTTTACTTGTTGCTTCAGCTGGCCAGCCATTATTACTGGCTGATAAAGTAGTTGTGGCATTAGTTAAATCGGCTATTCCCCAAACCTCAAAACGATCGGGATTATTGCAACAATCCCTTCCTGTTTCTTCTACACGTGATAAATTGGTGTACACTTTACCCAAATCAAAGGTAATCACATGCGGCATACCGCTGTTGCCCGCACTGTGGAAGATATTCGGATAACCTTGTGGGCCAACGCTTCCATCCCATAATTTACTGATACTGGTCCCTGATTCGTATGTCTGCGCATCACCAGGTAAGTGAACCTCGTTAAAAAGCGATCGGTTGCAAAGCACATATCTGGGTACAATATCGGGAAAAGTTGAAAAATCACTTACGACAAATACATCTAAAGAACCTTTACCAGGAATGTACGATGATTTGTACTGGATGTCAGTACCTGGTTTATAATCATTTAGTGTGATCGCAGTATCGAGCGGTAATAGTATTTTATCTACAGTTGACCCAGCCACATTGGTATACTTCACCACAGTATTTACATTGATGGTATCAGGTGTGTTAAAGTTTAATTGCACTGAATTGCTGCTGTTAATGAAATAAGGATCTATCGCATTGTAAGGTCTATTCAATAAACCCGATTGATACAAAGGACCAAAAACCCGCACATTTCTGGCCTCTATCGGGATTGATTTATGCCCCTGGGCATCATATGAATATACCGTAAAAGTATAGGTGTATTCCTTAAGATTTGGGATCGTTACTTTTATGGTATCGAGTGGATTATGGGTGCTTGAATTTACCACCACAGAATCGGCATTATTGTTCCAGTAAACCACATATTTGCTGATGCTTGGATCTGGACTTGGATTCCACCATAAACCTGTGCGCAAATTACCTGGCTTGGTTACAATATTCGCCACCCGGCCAGGATAAACAATCTCACCATCTTTTAAATAGTCTTTAAAAGCAAGATCATCTTTGGTACAGCTAATCACTATTGTAACCAACAGCAATAGCAGACCGCTAATTTTATATATACTTTTCATATCTGAAAATTTATCTTTTATTTAATCATTAACTACCTGGGATCGCCGTAAAATACCATTTCCATTGCGTGGGCAAAGGTACCGTTAGACCAGGTGGTACTTACCGATAACCGGACATAACGCGCTTTAGGGGCCGTTAGCGGAAAATTGAAACTTACACCTGCTTTAACAAAATCGTTATCGGCCGTGGTATGTGCTACAGGAGCCAAACCTGATGGCGGTTTAGGATAATTGTAATTGCCCATGTTAACCCAATCGCCTATTACCGTGCCAACTGGCGCCGATAATGGCAATTGCGCATCGCGGGGATTAGCCAAATCAGACCCCCAAATAGAGAATACCTTTGGATTTCCGTGTCCGTAAGCATATTTATCGCCACCGTCTGGCCTTTCCCATAAAATAAACCGGCTTAATTTTGCGCTAATGCCTAAACCAAATGTGGCAATGGCAGGCATAGCACCTCCAGGTGCGGTATGCCAACCGTTCGAATTACCGTCTGTTTTGCCATCCCATAAATATGGCAGATCCCATCCGTATGCGATTTCTCCATCCGTAGGGAGTTTATACTGAAAAAACTTATTCCTATCGAGTATGGTTTCAAAAAACGGGGTAATGGTTGTGTAGGTCGTATCAGAAATATTTCCAAAATTATCCGTTACATAATAGCCGATTTTCTTTGGAATAGGCGCATAGCCTCTTAATGAATAAGAAATCGTATCGGTTTTACCATAATGCTGATCGATTACATCAGATACATTGGCATCATTTACACCCAACAGGATAACACCTAAATTATTTTTTAATGGATTTAAGCCCGTAATCTTTATACCCCCAAAATCGGCCTCTGCATTAATGGTTGGTTTGGCAAGCAAATATGGTGGAGTATCGGGATTCACCTTTACCACAACCGGGTCTGATTTAACTTCTGCCCTGCTTACAGCATACAAAGTAACCTCGTAAGCTTGCTTTTTCGCAAAACCATCTACCATTATCGAATCGGAGTAATAACTCGATTTTGTTTCTCTGGTGGTTACCCCATTTATTTTATAACGGGCCAGTACATACAAAAGGTTTTTCGAATTGGGCAAAGCATAAGTAATGTACGCTCCACCATTAAAATTATCAACTTTAATATTGGTTACCACCCCCGGCTTCGTCGTATCTGATGAAGCGGGATCATTATAGCTATCCATTTTTTTACAGGCAGCAATGCCCGCCATAAGGGAAACGATAAGGACTAGGTAAATACTATTTTTAATATTCTTCATGTCTTTAAATATTTTAAACTACCAGAAAGGGTTTTGAACTAAATTTGGATTAACCACCAGATCGTAGCTTTTGATCGGCCACAAATAATCTTTTAAACCAAAAACCGGAATAAACTGTGTAGTTGGGCGGTAATAATTGATTGCTTCTGCATTATTGATGCTCCAGCCCTGTATCGGGTTGTTCAGCACCGCCTGAAGTTCTTTCCATCTTCTTAAATCCCAGCCACTCTGGCCCTCAAAACACAATTCAATCCGTCTTTCCTGATGAATAATCTGTCTTAAGCCATCCTTCGTATTAAATTTGTTCGGGTTTTTCGAAAAGTTGGTCCAGGAGGCCTGTACACCTTGTAAACCCGCTCTTTGTCTTACCTTATCGATGTAAGTAAACACTTCTGCACTTGGCCCATTTACTTCATTCAATGCTTCTGCATATAAAAGATATAAACCTGCTAACCTGATCAAGGGCAAACGAAATGCCGAGGGTTGAAAACCGTCATCGTAAACTGAAGCATAACTCACCAGTTTTTTTGGCCAGTAACCCGTAATATTCAACCTGATGTTATCACTTGGTGCTGCAAGCCCTGTTCCTCGGGCAGAAACATAATAAAGTGGGTTTTTAGCATCGTCCTGATTATTTCTTCCATTCCCGAACCAAACCCCGCCATCAAAAGCAATATCTGCATAAAAACGGCTTTCGCGTGCAAAATGGCCCTTTATCGTTTCGTAGCCCTGCTGAATGTAATATCTGCTGGCATTATCGCCCACTTTGATTGTATTTCTTCCTGCATAATCCCAGGTTTTATCCTCACTGATCGGTACTCCATTAACCGTATAAAAAAGTTCCTGGGTACTTATTGGTGCTGAAAAAGTAGAAGGATTAGAAAAATTATTAACTGCTGATTTAGGCGTAAGTCTTGGTGTTGCAAATCCCTGATAGTTAAACTCAGGGTTCGATGCCCAGATGATTTCAGCATTCAGTTCCCACTTTTCAGTTACCGCATTTTGAACATCAAGTTCTCTTTTTAATGAATCGGATAATTTACCAACGGTTGCAGGCGCTATAAAAGTATACAACTTAATTCCTTGCGTTTCTGCAGCGGTAATAGCTAATTTAGCCGCGTCAGCGGCTTTCTTCCATTTTTGTGCATCGTAAGTTGCAGGGAAAAGGCTTATACCATCCTTGTCTTTAAAACTTACATAATCGGGATTTCCATTAAAAAGTGGACTGGCGGCTGTGCTTAGTACATCTGCTTTTACGGATAAAGCGATTATGCTGGTTACCCTTCCTAACTCTGTTGCCTGACTGGTTATTACCGCAGGTAAATCGGGAATAGACTCATCTAATAATGACACGATATAATCTACCGATTCATCAACGGTAGCACGTTTAATCCTCACCTCATCGGTAATGCTCGAAATGGATAAATTTGTTTTGATTAATGGAATCGGGCCATACATTTTAAAAAGCACATAGTGATAATAGGCCTTTAAAAATTTGGTTTCGGCTATCCAGCGTTTCTTTTCTGTAGCACCCAAATCAATCGGTTTATCAATATTCTCCAACATAATGTTGCAGATCCTGATCGACCTCCATAAGCTATAACTTCCTTCGTTACCATCCCATGCGTTCAAACCTGGGTTTGCAGCGGTTTGTGTACCCCTTAGCAAATTAAATCCCGTACGGTTAAAATTCAGGTAATTATCAAGCGTGTTCGAATAAATCAGCTCAGATGAAGTGGTAAAACCAGGGTTCGAAGATGCATCATTCATGCGCTGCAGATACGCATAGCAAGAATATAAATAATTTTCAGCCTCGTTTCTGTTTCTGAAAGCATAATCTAGCGTACCCAGATTATCAGGCGTTATATCAAGATACTTTTTACAGGACACAACCGTGCTTATCACGATCATGATACAGCTGTATGCGAAATATTTTTTTATCGTTTTCATTATAAGGTTACGTTAAGACCAACATTGAATACCTTTTGTATGGGATAGGCAAAACCATTTCCACCCTGCTCTGGATCCCACATTTTAAATGGACTCCAGGTAATCAGGTTCAAACCGCTTAGATAAATCCTGCACGAGTTTAACTTGATCTTGCTCGAAATACGCTGTGGAAGGGTATAACCTACCTCTAAAGATTTCAAGCGCAATAAACGTCCGTTTCTCATCCACCAGGTACTGGTTTGTGCATTGTTTTCTAAGTCGGCGCTGTTCACAGCTAATCTCGGATAAAGGGCATACAGGTTCTGGTTTTCTGGCGACCAATGGTTATCAGCAAAATCTTTAAGCAATTGCGTGTTTCCATAAATATAATCCTGGTTACTCGGTACAAAAGGACTCACTTTTGATGGATCGATAAAGAAGGTCATGCGGTCTTGCCCGGTGAAGAATGCGGACAAATCAAAGCCTTTAAATGATGAACTGAAACCGAAACCATACACTACTTCTGGCGACTGAGGGAAACCAATATAGGCTTTATCCGCATCATCTATTCTACCATCATTATTTAAATCGCGGTATTTAATATCACCTGCACGTGGTGCTTTACCACCTGTAGAGAAAATCTGCGTTGGCGAGTTTTGTACCTCTTTATCATCAACGAATAAACGTTCGGCAATATAGCCATAGTTTCTGCTAATGGGCTGACCTGTCGTATAACGGTAAGCTTCTGCCCATTGTGGCTCTTCGTAATTGATGTATTTATTTTTGGCAAAAGTTAAGTTAGACCGAACGGCAAAAGAAAATGCGTTTACATTAAACTTATAATCGAGCGATAAATCGATCCCTCTTGATCTTGCCTTGCCAATATTGGCACCAATATCGGGAGCACCGGTTTTGGGATCAATCGCCTCTAAACCTAATGTACTTGGCACATTTTTACGGATCATGTAAATATCGTAGCGGTCGTTATTATACACCTCCGCAACAATATTCATATTCTTGAAAAGCGTGGCCTCTAATGCGATATTGGTTTGACGTGAAGTTTCCCAGGTAATATTGGTATTTTCATAACTATTGATATATACTCCTGGGCGGGTGGCCGCACCGTTAAAACCAAACTGGGCATAATTTCCACCACCATTTAAATTCACATCTGATTGATAAAAGAAACGTTGCGAGCCAATCGCATCATTACCTACCAAACCAAAACTACCCCTCAGTTTTAAGCGGTTAACTACATTAGTAATTCCACCTGCCCAAAATTTCTCGTTCGAAACAATCCACCCGGCGCCAATGGTTGGGAAGAAACCAAATCGATGATTTTCCGAAAACCGTTCAGATCCATTATATCCAAAATTGGTTTCAACAAAGTATCGGCTTTTATAGGAATAGGTTAAACGTCCGGCTAAACCCAGGTTGCGGTATGGAAGTGAATATTGAAGGGTTCTTTTATCTGTTTTTGGATCTTTTGCATTATTGTAAAGATTCTGCTGTGCGGTACCGATTATTGTACCACTGATCGAATGGCTATCGCCAAAAGTGCGGTCATAATTTACAGAGGCCTGTCCGTAAAGAAAGGTACTGATATTCGGTTCTCCAGGATAATAGCTCAAATATTCCTGAGCAATGTTAGGTACCGTGTTCGGATCGCCGGTGGCCGAGTTTAACCAGTTTAAAGAATACGTATTCGTCGGTTTATCATAGATGCCCACATTATAGTAAAATGGAGAATAGGCCATAGAAGAATCGAAATACGAATACCTGTTGGTGCTAAAAATCGATTTAAATGATAGCCCTTGTGTAAAGAAATCCAGTTTTTGATTGAGTTCCAATTGTGCAGACATCCGCGATTCTGATGAGTTTTTATGTCCTCGGAGCAAAGCCGCATAAGGGTTATTGTATAAAATGCTGTTTACTCCAGTCCCCCCAGTATTTCCGAAAAGGATATGCTGTGCATTTTGATTGGCGGCATCTGCCGGAAAATAAGCTGGAAATAACACCGGACTCGTATGTACAGCAACATTATATAAATCGGTAGAAAAACCACCATCAGTTGCCAATGGCCCATTGTATTCGCTAAAATTACCCGATAAGCGCACCACCAATTCGGTAGTTTTACTGAGATCTATATTAATATTAGATCTCAATTGGTAATTGCGGAACTTAACATTGTTGTCGTTATTATTGCGTTCATCCTGGTTCAATACACCATTATCTAAATTGTAAGAACCTGCAATATAATACCGGGCCACGCCGCCACCGCCGCTTACACTTAAGTTTGCTCTTTGGGTATTGGTTCTCTTTTTAAACAACAAGCCCAACCAATCAACCGCCGGGTAAACATATTCGTTATAACCTGGCGTTTTATTTACAGTTGCTTGCGTATTGATAATTTGGTTTGGTGTAAACTTAGGGTCCATTCCACGGCCAATAGTGGCTTCGTTAAAAAGTCTCATATAAGTTATTGGATCTGCGAGTTCAAGGCTTTGTGTAGATTGTGATGACGAGTTCTCCAAGCGGAAACTTATTTTAGCCTTTCCTTCTTTACCCGATTTGGTAGCCACCAGAATAACACCATTTGCACCTCTTGCGCCGTACAATGCCGTAGCACTTGCATCTTTAAGGATAGAGAAGCTTTCGATATCATCAACCTGAAGGCGTGCCAGGTCTGAACTGGTCAATTCCACATTGTCGATCAAAATAAGTGGATCTTGTTTATAACCAAAAGTAGTCACCCCACGAATAAAAAACTGCGAGTTATCCTGTCCGGGTTGTCCGCTGCGTTGGTAACCGATTACCCCAGCTATCTGGCCCGAAAGGGCATTGGTAAGGTTACTCGATGGTATTTTAAGGTTGCCCACTTTTACCGTAGTAACAGAACCTACTAATGCTTCTTTACGTTGTTTCTGCCCTAAAGCGGTAATTACTACCTCTTCGGAGAGCATATTTTCTTCAGTTAATTTAATGTTCAGCACATTGACTGCACCAACAGTTGCTCTTTGCTCACGGTATCCTACATAAGAAAATCTCAGTATTTCACCAGGTGTGACATCAAGTACAAACTTTCCATTATTGTCGGTCTGTGTACCCACATTAACCTTATTTACAACCGCTACAGTTACACCTGGAAGCCCTACACCAAGCGTATCTGTAACCTTACCCGTAATGGTTTTCTTTCCCGTTTGAGAAAAACCTGTGGCGGGCATAAAAATCAGGAAAAACACAAGAATCGTACCTGCCGATATCATCGCATTTTTTAACCTGTTGGGCACCGATAAGTGCCCACAAAACAAAAATAATTGCTTCATTTGCTCATTAGCTTTTAAATGATTGAATTAAAAAATTGTAGATAGATGTAAATCGACAGGTGTTAAATTCTTTTTAGATTTTGTAAATCTGCCAGCCATCCTTTAGCAATAGAAGGAGGTGTTTGCATTGCTGCACAAGTAGTAAAATTTCTCACAATTTGGGGTTATTTGGTTAATGAAAATATATCCAGGATTGAGGACAAACGATCTTAGCTTCTTTATTACCTTATGCCCTTTTTAAAAGAAACAAGGCTGGAACACAAGCAAACAATTGTATTTTGACCTATCCTATCCTATCCTACTATTTTCAGGTACAATGATAAACAAAAAAATTAATATTCCAAGTTTCTTAAATAAAACGTTTAAGAATAATAAGTGCGCTTAAGCGAGTATGTAAGTAGAAAAAACAAAAAAGACAAGTGCCATCAGCGAGATCAGAACCACGTGATAGTAGTGTCTGCTGCGCCAGGGGATTATTTCTATTTTATTATCCAACACCAATGTGTATGGGGTTTGATTGGGATGCATTTTCGAAATAAAAAGCATTAATGCAATGGTAATAAAAAAAATAATGGCCAGCGTATGCAGATAGTGGAGCTGAATAGTAAATACCCATTCGCTAAGTACATAACAGGAAATAAAAAAGATCATCCCGATTTTGGCAGCGATGGGTGGCATTTTTTTGGTAATAAAGCCGAGAAAAATAATAGTAAAGATTGGGAGACTAAATATCGCACTGATTTTTTGCAGATACTCATAAAATCCGTTTTTCGAAAATATGATAAAGGGTGCGAATGCCATGGCAAACAGTGATACCGAAATCTGGAATAACCGTCCTGTTCTCAATAAACTTTTATCAGCCAATACTTTCCCTTTCTTTTCCATAAAAGGTTTGTATAAATTAAGGAGAAATAAAGTGCTCGAACTGTTAAGACCTGCATTAAAGGTTGTAATTGCTGCACCAAAAAGTACGCAAGCTGATAAACCCATTAAAATCGGCGGTAGTACGTCTTTAATAAGTAACGGAAATACCTGATTGGTATTGGTTAATGCAGGATATAGGTGTACTGCGATTAAACCGGGTACGTTAATCAACAATGGGCATAACAATTTCGCAAAACAAGTTAAAGCAATTCCCTTTTGCCCTTCTTCCAAACTTTTAGCGGCCAGTACCTGCTGAACAATGTATTGTTCCATTCCCCAATAGTACAGGTTCACAATCAGCATTCCGGTAAACAAGGTAGAAAAAGGAACAGCATCGTGGCTGCTGCCAATTGAATTTAAGTGCTCTTTTTTAGTAGAAAGTACAGTGGAGAGCCCGCTAAAGAAATCGCCATGACCTAAATAACGTAAGCCGTAATAAGGTAATGCAATAATTAAGATCAACATGCCTGCACTTAATACCGTATCGGAAATTGTAATCGCTTTAAAGCCACCTAAAATGGTGTAAACTGAGCCGATCAATCCCATAATCCACACAAATATCCAAATGCTCTCCCAATAAGAAAGATGGAAACCTGAAAGATCGATCAGGTTACTAAAGGCAACTGCCCCTCCATACAGTACCGATGGAAGTAGATTGATGATATAACTAAAAAGAAAAACAACCGATACCAGGGTTTTGGTCTGTTTATCATAACGTTTCTCCAAAAAATCAGGAATAGTACGGATACCTGTTTTAAAATAAATGGGGATAAAGAATTCGGAAACAATGATCATGGCCAGGATAGAGGAGATCCCCCACCCGATAACCGACATGTTATTAATATAAACCGATTCATTTTCGCCAATAAACTGATTGGCGCTGATGTTGCTAAAAAACAACGAAGCCCCAATAATAATAAAACCATTGGTTCTATTGGCAAAGAAAAAACCACTGATGGTTGATCTTTGTGTTTTCCGGGTTTTGAAATAAGAAATTGTTGCGGCAAGTACCGTAAACAAAATAAAACTGATGATTGCTGTTGTGCCCACGCAATGGTATTAAAGTGAATTTCTTCTGATCAGTTTATTTTCCATTACATGTTTAACTGGTTTTAAACTCAATACAAACTCAGCAGCCAAACGGCCCATGTGTGCAAAATCTATCGAAAATGTAGTAATACCATCAAAAATGATTTCCTTAACGTTATCATCATTGTGCGAAAGGATGCCCAGGTCTTTACCTACTTTTAAACCTTTTACCTTGGTATCCTTCAACATTTCCCAAAGTTCGAGGTTGTGTATGGTAAAATAAACTTTATCGGGTGCAATACTTCCGGGTTCGTAACTGTTTTTAATTACACCATTTATTTTAAATTCCTTTATAAAACGTTTGAACGAAAGCAGTACTTCATTTGGTTCGGCAGAGGAAGGTTTAAAAAAGAAAACAAATTCGGAGAATTCTTTAATGCGGGGAGCCAGTTGTAAAAAAGCATTATAAGATGCTTTCTTAAATTCTTGAACGATGTAAGAATAATCGCCTTTAAGTTCTACATACCGATCTACAATGAGCAGTTTTTCTTTGGGTAACTGTTCCAATACTTCTTTTGCAGCTTCACTTTCTATAGGCGCAACAACATATAAGCCGTACTGCCCTTTGTTGCTGTTAATGATTGATTCGAAAACACTAAAATTATTGTGATGGAAGTATACATCAACCTGGATGTTCTCGCCTAAATGATCTCGGAAATTCTGATAAAAGGTTTCTTGAAAAGTATCGAAAGCGTAAATCAGCAGACAAACTTTAAGGTGTTGCTCGGTATCATCGGTTGCTACAAAATAACCCATGCGGTTTTTTGACTCTAAAATACCCCTGCTAATTAACTCTTTGTAGGCTTTACCTATCGTTTCTTTAGCAAAGCCTGTTTCTCTCATCATCTCGTTCACCGAAGGTAGAATATCTCCCTTGGCAATCAATTTATGGTTTAAGCCATTGATGATTCCCTGTACAAGCTGTTCGTGTTTCGAGAAAGAATTTATGATGCTCAATTCCTTAATTTCATTGAACAGCTTTTCCTTATTCATGCAGCAATATTTGGTTTAATCGATTTACTGGAGGTTAATTTGGTCGAAATATATAAATTTAATAATGATTATGTATAAAATTTCGTCGAAGGGTCAACACTAAATTAACAACAAAGCCCCTACAATTAGTAATAATACCCTGAGTGCTTTAAATACAAGCATCTTTAATTCAATAATAATGAATTTACTGCTAACCAACATGCCTTAATAACTGACAGATGCAATTACCACTAAAAACAGCAATTGTAACAACCATACATATAAATCGTCTAAAACTTTTAACGAACTCAAAATGTTTAACTAAAAAAAGAAAAGAACATGGGAATTTTAAAAACAGCAATTATTGGCGCAGCAGTTTATGCCGGCGTAAAATATATCACCAAAAAAGATCCAATTACCGGACAATCGATAGTAGATGAACTACTAGATAAAGCTCCAGAATGGGTAGAGAAAGCAAAAGGATACACTGAAGACCTGAAAACCAAGGCAAGCAATGCTGCTGAGGATTTAGCCAGATGAATACCTGGAAGAACTAAAGAAGATCCATACCTGAGGTACCTCTTTCTTTAGGGTTTAAAACAAAAACGTCCCGATTTATATCGAGACGTTTTTGATATCAGTGTCAGATGGCAACATCTGACACCACGATAAAACCATAGCATTCACTTAAAAAGCATCAAACCATAGTTTGGTGGTTAATAAATCTGCGCCCTGGCTGCTCACCGCATTTTTATAATTCTGTCCGTTTAAAGATTGTTCAGAACCTGGATAAATAAAACGTACCGGAATTTTGCCATTCAACACCGTATTAACAGATGCAGATAATTGCGGATAATCTAACCTTCTCTGCTCTGCCCAGGCTTCTAAACCCTGACCAAACAAAGCAATCCATTTTTGCTCACCGATTGATTTTTTATAATTTCCTGCATCATATTGTACCGCAGCGCCACTAAGATAGTTAGCAATCTGATCATTATTATTTATTCCGTACTGCTGTAAAGAGGCTGTAATGGCTTGCTTATATAAATCTGCAGCATCTTCTGTTGTAAAGCCACGTGCAGCAGCTTCCGCCCTGTCGAAAAGCACTTCAGCATAACTAAAAATCACTGCGGGAGCTTTGGGATCTAAAAAATAAGTACCCGGTTTTGAAGAATTTGCTAAACCAATTGCACTCGCTTCAGAGTTTGTGGATCCGTTTGGAATACCTACATAACCTTTTGGTTCATTTTCAGTTCTACTTGCATAAACAGGAAGCCTAGGATCGCTTAAGGAAACAAGTTTATCAACAATGGTTTTACTGATGCGGTAATCGTTTCTCGTTTCGAATGAAGCTGCTACAGGATTTTGCTGAGGGGAAACATCATAATCAAGTTTTGCATTTTCCAGATTAGAGCTAATATAAAGTCCGCCTTCGGTTTTAATCTCATCGATTACCTGTTTTGCTTTTGTTGGTTCTTTATCTGCTATGCGCAACGCAATACGAAGACGTAATGAATTGGCAAATTTTTTCCAAGCCTCAGTACTGCCAGAATAAATAATATCGCCAGATGCATTTCCGGTTTTTAAATTTAATGCGGTTTGTGCTGACTTTAAATCTTCTAAAATACCATAATAAACATCTCTCTGTTTATCATAAACTGGTGTAATAAACTGTTTAATTTTCCCTGCCTGTGTATATGGAATGTCGCCATAAGCATCAGTAAGTAACAAAAACACCCATGATCTTAGAATTAAGGCCACTCCTCTATAACCAGAGTTTCCCTGTGCATCGCCCAATTCTATAATCTTATTATATCCAGGAATACTCTGTGCATAAGCGGTAGCCCATAAAGATGTAAAACTGCTATTCGAATAGATAAAACGATCTTCTTCCGTATATTGAACTTTGGCCCAGTGCTGGGCAAAGAGCAGACTCGAGTTCATGTTGTTGGTTACGCCCCAGTAGGCATCAACGGTGGCCTTAGTGGTTCCGGTAAGTAAATAATCAGGTACTGGAATTTCAGGGGCATTCGGATTAATATTCACCTCATCAAGTTCTTTATTACAAGATGCGAATGCAATTGCCAAAATGGCCAGTATATATAGTTTTTTATTTTTCATGATGGTAAGATTTAAAATTTAACATTCAGGTTAATGCCATAACTGCGGGTGCTTGGGTTCGATAAACTTTCTAAACCCTGCCCGTTGCCAGTATTAAAAGCCACTTCAGGATCAATATCTACTGTATTGCGGTGGATAATCCATAAGTTACGGCCAACTAATGATACTGAAACACCTTGCAGGCTTAGCGGACGAAGCCATTTGGCTGGCAAATTGTAGCTAAGCTTAACCTCGCGGAGTTTAACATAAGAGGCATCGAATATATTTGCTTCATCGATATTTCGGAACGATTTATAATATTGTTGGGCAGGCAATACTTTTTCATTGCGTTTACCATCGGCAGTTACGCCATCAAAAACAATCCCATCGTCATAAACCGTTACACCTGCCGGTGCCGTGCCGTTTACCCTTACCGTTCCTTTCGCTTTATCATTGTCTGGATAATAGTAAGAAATACCGCCATATTCTGCTGCTCTTCCTGGTAATGTAGAAGCCAATACACCGGTATAAGTGCCTGTTGCATAAGTACCATTGTAAATAGAGCCACCTATACTTGCATCAACCAATACACCTAAACTTATTCCTTTATAGGTGAATGTATTGTACACCCCACCAATCCAATCTGGTGTATATTTTCCCAATACTTGTTTGGTTGGGTTTGTAGTTGGTGCTCCTGTAGCATTTACAATAATATTTCCATTGCCATCTCTTAAAAAGGCTGTTCCGAACAATGATCCATAAGGTTGCCCTACTGTGGCAATAACCTGTGCTGAGTTGGTAGCTACAACATAGTTTGTTAAGAATTTTTCAGCATCCAGCTCGATTACCCTACTCCTGTTGGCAGCAAAATTAAAATCAATATCCCATGTAAAGGCTTTCTTGATCGGCGTAATGCCCAACTGCGTTTCTATACCCTTGTTATTGATTTTTCCTGCATTAAGCAGTTTTGAAGTAAAACCCGTACTTTGACTTACATCGGCCGCTAAAATCTGGTTGTAACTATTGGTGTTGTAAGCACTTAAATCTAAGCGTAACCTTTTGTTAAAAAAAACGGCTTCAACGCCCAGTTCTGTAGAAGTAGTGGTTTCCGGTTTAAGATCTGGTTTAAGATCAATAGCCCCCATGGTAAGCTGTGGATTAGTTCTAAATGGCGCACCAAATGCATAAGTATTGATCAAACGATAAGGATCTGCATCTTTACCAACTTTAGACCAGCCTCCACGTATTTTTAAATAATTAAGTGCTTCACTTTTAATGTCAAATGCTTCTGTTGCTACAAAACTTCCGTTGAATGACGGGTAAAAATACGACCTGTTCTGCGCTGGTAAGGTAGACGACCAATCGTTACGGGCCGTGATGTTGGCAAAAAGGTAATTCCTGAAACCAAGCTGTCCAGAGGCATAAACACTGTACGATTTTAATCTTGATAAATTATTTGATGAAATTAGAGGATCACGAGAGTTTTTAAGGGTATAAAGTCCGGCGATGGCCAATTTAGGAGCACTTTGATCATTCTGCTCGATATATTGCCTGCGGATGTTACCACCCCCTAACAATTCGAGACTAAAATCATCATTTAACTGTTTGTTAAAATTTAATGTCGCATCAGTATTATTTTCGCTTACCGTAAAGGCACTCTCTGTATAAGAACCGAAAGGTGTTCCATTGGTACCATAGGCAATCCTAACTTTGCGCCTATCATTATAATAATCCGTTCCCGATCTGAAATTGAAATCAAGTCCATCAATAATTTTATAATTAAGCGCTAAACTTCCAATAATCCGGCTACGGTTTTGCGATACTGTATTTTCGTAGGCTACCCAATATGGATTGCTATAATAGCTATTGTTCCAGTTGAACGTTTTTCCATTTTCATTCAAATAATCTTTCAATTGGTTGATATCAACCTGACGACCGAACCAGGTAAACTGTAACATGGTACTGGTAGATCTTGAACCGCCTGTTCCAGGTAAATTATCAGAATTAAGCTTGCTGTAATTTGCATTGGCAGTTAACGTTAACTTCGGTGTTATTTTTAATGATGTATTGAGCACAAACGAATTTTTGCCCTGACCAGAGTTAGGCACTATACCAACCTGTTTCAGGTTGTTGTACGATAATCGGAAGTCGTATTTTTCACCCGCATCTGCAATAGATACCCCATTATTTAATGAATATCCGGTTTGGAAGAAATCACGTACATTATCAGGATGCGCCACAAACGGAACAGCTACCCCCTTCGAATAAAATTGAGGAATTAGCCTACCGTCCAATTTAGGGCCCCAGCTTTCATCTACTCCATCGTTAATACCTTTACCTGCACCGTCTACATAACTAAATTTCCCCTCCGATCCCTGACCGAAGGCATTTTGATACACGGGTAGCGTAAGCAAGGTTTCTAAAACCGCGTTTGAATTGATGGCAATGCCTAATCCTTTTTTCGATTTACCTGTTTTGGTTTTAATGAGGATGACACCTGCCGCAGCCCTAGAACCGTATAATGCAGCGGCATTTGGTCCTTTTAACACACTCATCGATTCTATATCTTCGGGATTAATATCCGAAATGGTATTGGCATAATCTCTTGCCCCAGCCGAATTTAACTGGGAATTATCTACCGGAATCCCATCAACCACAAATAATGGCTGGTTATTTCCCGCAATAGATGTTTCCCCTCTGATGACCACACGCGAGGAACCCATGCTCCCCTGGCTATTGGTTACCCTAACACCAGCTATTTTTCCCGCAAGTGCATTTACCAGGTTGGATTCTTTAGCTTCGGCCAAATCCTGTCCTTTTAATTCCTGAACAGCATAACCAAGCGATTTCTTCTGCCTTGAAATACCCAATGCTGTAACCACTACCTCATCCAGCGCATTATCGCTTGACTGAAGAATAATCGAAATGGGGCCAGCATTTTTATTAATCTGTATTTCCTGACTCTTAAAACCGATATAAGAAAACACCAATGTGCCCTTTTCTGGCGCGTTAATGCTGAAAGCACCCTTCCCATCACTAATGGTAGTTTGTTTGGTTTCTTTTATTAAGATGGAAACACCAGGCAGTGTTTCGCCATCTGCCGACTTTACCGTTCCGGCAACCGTTACATCCTGAGCAGAAAGCTTTTGCGCCAGGAAGAGCAGCAGGATAAACGTTATTGATTTTAAATTTTTAAACATAAGTGTGTAGTTAATAATTAGTTAAAAGGGATAATATTTTTGGGCAAAACAATTCCGCCACGTCTAAAACCATGTTTGTTTTTAAAGAGAATAAAGGACTGGTAAGCCTAAAAAAGCCTGTTAAAATAGAACGATTTTAACAGGGCATGCGCATTCGGAAGTATGCATTAAGGTTTGCATTAATGGCTTTTTGCTCGTCTGTTTTTTTCATTTGAATAATTTTATTTAATGCATAATTTAATTTCAAGAACGCATTCAGGGCAAAAAAAAAGCACCCCATAAATCAGAAGTGCTCCATATATTCTTATAAGGATAACGCAAACAACTGACTTAACTATCCCAGATTCATCCGGGATGGAATTAGCACCATTTCTAAAAATCAGATGGTTGCTAAGGCTTCACAGGGCCATTCCCTCCGCCTTTCTTGATAAGTATTTTAAAATAACTGCTGCAAAGGTATAACTTATTCCATTTATCCTATAGTTTTTATAGATTTTTATTGAAATATTTTTTCTTTGCCAATTACATCCATATCTTTGCCTACTAATTTAGTCGTCAAATACACATCCCAATGAAACTAAAACCCCTTTTAACAGCCGCATTGGCCATATCAACAACTTTTATTTATGCCCAAGAACATACTGTCTTAGCTAATAATCAAGCAGCAAAGCTTAAAAAGAAAAAACAAAATGTTTTTGTTGCCCTCGGCAGCTGGCGTGGAATAGCTAAGGTTAAGGAAGGATTAGAAATCCCTTTTAACTTCGAAATCAACGAAAAAAGTGGTCAGCAGAAATTATATTTCCGCAATGCTGAAGAAAGTTTCGAAGGTGGCCTAGTAAAACAAACAGCCGATTCGCTTTTCGTAAAACTGGATCAATTTGATAATGAACTCGCATTTGCGATAGATGGTGATCAATTAACAGGCACATTAAGGAAACAGGATAAAGCCGGCAAACCTTTGGTAATTGTTGCTGAAAGGAAAAATTACCGTTTTAAAACAGATAAACCTGCAGCGGCAGACTATTCTGGCAATTATGATGTGGTTTTTAAATCGCCAAATGGTAAGGAAGAGAAAACCGTAGGTTTATTTAAGCAAACGGGTAACAAACTTACGGGCACTTTTCTACGTGTAACAGGCGATTCGCGTTATCTGGAAGGTGTAGTAGAAGGAAATGAATTCCAACTTTCCAGCTTTATTGGCTCCTCTCCTTCCTATTACAAAGGAACTTTCCAGCCAGATGGCTCATTAACCGGCGAAATTTTAGGTGCAAGGGGAAGCCAGCCTTTTACCGGAACTAAAAATAAAGATGCTGCCCTGCCCGATCCTTATAAACTTACCTACCTGAAAAAAGGATACAAAACGCTTGATTTTAGTTTCCCTGATGTAAACGGCAAAAAGATTTCGTTAAAGGATGAAAAATATAAAAACAAGGTGGTGATTTTAACCATAACCGGAAGCTGGTGCCCAAATTGTGTTGACGAAGCTACCTTTATAGCGCCCTGGTATAAAGAAAACAAGAAACGTGGTGTAGAAGTTATCGCTTTGCATTACGAACGCTCAACCGAACCCGAATATGCAAAAAAAGTGATGACGCGTTTCCGCGAACGTTTTGGCATAGATTACGACCAGGTTATTGCAGGTACTGCCGATAAACAGGCCGTATCAGAATCGTTGCCTGCACTCGATTCTTTTTTATCGTTTCCAACCACAATAATCATCGATAAACATGGCAATGTAGCACAGATCCATACGGGTTTTAATGGCCCCGCAACCGGCAAATTTTATGATGAATTTGTGAAAGAATTTAATACAGAGATTGATACGTTGCTGAAGAAATAGGCATCATAATTTCATTCCTTAGTTGTCATTCTGAACGCAGTGAAGAATCTTTTTAAGATAGATTTATTCGAATAGAGAAGTTTTGGTCCGACTCTCTTTAGCCTGAGATTCTTCACTGCGTTCAGAATGACATTTATTTTTAGACAAGATTAGGAAGATACTTTATTGAATAGTCTTCAAAACAAAATCTATTATCGTTTTCTTCTGTACCACAACAGTAGTTGTTCGGCTAAACCTCGCGATGTTAATCCCATAAAAATTACCTTGCCAATCGAAAACAGGTGAACCGCAGGCATTAGCCTTAATGGCTGCATCGTGTGTAAAAACAGCATTAAAACCATCTCTTCGCTCTGACTTCCCTCCATCAAATTTCTCTGCCGGGTGATTAAATACCGACTGACCCCGCCCCTCTAGTTTTAGCGTTTTACTCATCTTACCCGAAGCATTTTCCCATTCAAAAGTAACTTCGTCATCTGCCCAATATTTCATTATTTCAGGTGCAAATTCACTTGCTTTTTTTATCAGTTTACCATTCATGCTGATCAGTTCATCGCTCACTTTTATACCCACTTTTTCTGCCGGACTGCCTGCTTTGATTAACGAAAACTGAACGGGGCTGGAATTATAAACCACCATTGCGCCCAAATAAGGTTGACTATTAATTTTCGGCAAATTAAATAGTGTGCTGCCTAAAACACTGTGCTTCACTTTGCCGGCAGGATCAATGCTTAAAAGAAGTTTACCCATCTCTATTTTAACGCTGTTACTACCAGAGATATTTAAATCAATCCCACCGTTTATCCGTTGGTCAAGTTCAAATAAAACCAGGTCGTTCTCCTGATCTTTCCCAATTAACTTAATTGGCACCACAATTCCATTAATATCACCTTTTGCTTGTTCGCCAACCATCGTGTTTTTACTCAATAGAAACTGTTTTTTAGCGCCATTTGCAGTTTTAACATTCAATAAGATTGCATAAATATCCTGGTTTTTTCCTTTTATCATACTTTTGATGGAAAAGCAAGTGTTTTTAAGCGTTGGCATATCAAAATCAGGATGTAAAGCTTTTTGTTTACTATCTTTCTGTAATTGCAAAAGCAAGGGATCTGTTTTCACACTATCCTTCTTTTCTGGGAAAGCGGTATAAAGTCTTTCGCTGTTTAAAGCAGTCCAATAGCGGCGGTAAAGGTCAACAGGAATTTCGAAATTCATGTCTTCTGAAACATCAATGGCACTGTGCAATCCGATTACGCGGCCATAATAATCAAATAAAGGGCCACCAGAATCACCCGGTTCCATTTTGCAGGTGGAGCGGATAAAACCAAATTCATTTTTCACTTCTGCAATATTTCCTAACCTTAAGGTTGGCAGCGTTTGATTTAAGGTTTCGGGATATGAAATACTGATACAAGGTTCGTTTTTAAGCAAACTTGCCGAATAACCCATCGCTGCAAATGGATAGGTGCCTTTATCGGTAATTTTCATCATGCCCACATCTGGAATGCCTGGCGTCTCTTTATTTTCTATTTTACCAAGTGCCAGCGCGATGCATTCGCGGCCATCAGGAAAAAAAACCTTATAATTTTTACCGGGCAAAATCGTGTGTGCAGCGGTTAGGATATAACCATCGGCACTAACCACCACCCCACTAAACTGAGCACTGGTTCTTTGATTTTGCTGTACATCGAAGCCCCACATCCGTACACTTGCAGGGTAGGCCTTTATAACTGCTTCGGTAATGGTTTTCTGAAATTTGGCAACCTGTTTTTTCTGGGCTACAGCATTTAAGCTGAAGAGCATAACTATCGTTACTACTATTCCCTTTATGGAGTTATTCATTTGTTATTTATGATTTTTTGCCAATGTAATTCGCTCAGAAATTTCCTGGAGCGCAGCGGCATCGGTTCCGGTGAAGCCGGTTAGTTTAAATACAATGTTGCCTGCTTTATCGATAATAAATTTTGCAGGGATGGCAGTTACGTCGTAAGCTTCAACCGCAGCATTACGTCCAGCTTCATCTTTCAGGTCCATCAGTACCTGAAAATTAAAACCCGATTGTGCGATGTATTTTTTCACATCTTCAACCGGTGTTTTGGTGGTTTCCCAGGTATGGATAAATAAGAACTTTACAGAAGGATCATTTTTATAGGTGTTAACGGCAAGCTGCATCGCAGGAAAAGATTTTTTGCAGGGCACACACCATGTCGACCAGAAATCGAGTACAATTACCTTTCCTTTTAGGTCTTTTAACGATACTACATTTCCATCGAGATCTTTTAAAGTAAAATTGGGAGCAGGCACGGCGATCATTTCTGATAAAAGCCTATTTTGCAAGGAATCAGCTTTGTTTACAGCAGTTTGCGCTGATACAGAAATACGTGCAAACAGGCACAATGAAGCCAAGAGGCAAAGCCTTAAAAAAGATTTCATATTTTAGGTTAAAGGGGTTAAAAAAAAAGGCAAGGCCATTTTACCGGCCATGCCGAGCGCATAGATGGATTAGATGAGTATTTCCAATATCTTCTCTTTAGGTGGGTAACATTTGGTTTCGTCACACACCTGATAATATAAACCACATTTGATTTTAGTGCCTGCTTTTGCCTTGCTGTAATCGACCATTATCCTAAAGTTTGCCTTTCCTTCAAAAATAAACATGCCCTCATTGCCGGGATATGGAATAGCTGCCGTAGTTTTCCATTCCTGATCGGCCACTGCACCCTCAGGAAGTTCCAATCTGGTTTCGGTAACCACAAATGGATTATCTTTAGATACATAAGCATAAATATGCCAGCCTTTTAAAATTTTGGCTTCGATAAGCAAACTGTCTTTTTTATTGCCATTACCGGGAATAAACCTTGCAGAAACGGCTACAGGATCGGCTGTGGTAGGTTCACCACTTACAACCGCTTTTGGTAATTGATAGCTTTGTTGTTGGCCAACAGGAACATTTTTCCCATAGGTATTCACCATGAATTTAAAACCGCCAGATTCGGTGTAAAACAGGTTATTGCGGTTTAGATTGAGCCAATTTCTCCATTCAGCTGCTTTGTTGAATTTTTGAGTAGTGTAACGTTCGAGCAAACGTTGCGCCATCGCTACTTCTTTGTTGGCCTCCAGTAAACTTATACATTTATCTAAAAGCGCCACTTTACGGTTAGAAATACCTAGTTTTTGCGCATCGCGGTCTAACTGAAGGGTATACACGCCAGAAGGATAGAAATACTCGTAATTTTGACGGTAATACTTGTGATAGAGACTGATATTAGTACCATAAACAGCAAATAAACTATCTCCGGCATAACCTTTTACATACTCTTCAAAAGATTGGGTATCATTCGTTATTGGCATTTTCAAAAACATTTCGTTGCCATGGCCAATATCTTCGCCTTTTGCTTTTTTATCCTTTAATTCCTGTTGCATTTTCAGCATGCGCAGGTTACCTTCCCTTCGCGAAACTATGGCCTGATTATAAAGATCTTTGCTTAACCGATAAATCAGTTCATCTATACCACTGCGGGTTTCGATCTGCACTTTTTTAACAATAGCCGAAAGACGATCGAATTTTTGGATGTAACAGATCGTGTTTACAAAAACATCTTTGGCCTCCTCTGTCATATAATCAGGAGAGCCTGCAAAACCCCACATAAAGTAATTCCCCTGGCGACCTAATGCCACTGCTTCAGCATTTTTAAGGCAAACGCCTCCTGAAATAGATTCAGCATCAGGCGAATCATTAAATCCTTCGCCATGCGAAACCATGCCGATTAGATAAGGTTCTTTGGAAGAAAAACCCTGTTTTACCACCTGCCACCTATCCATTTCTTTTGGTGTACCAACTCCCTGATGACCATTAAAAAAGGAACCTGGTGTTGGTTTTTTCACCATGCTTAATTTTACTGCGTTCGGGGTATTAAAAATGGGATGATCGGTTTTGATGTTCAGGGCTTCATCATCTAAACACTGGCAATACCAGTCGAATTTTAAACCTAAAGGTAAACCCACATTGGGTGCCATGGCGTGCATTAAAACCATTGGGCGACTAAAGTTCGCGGGCATGTTAACCGGACCGGCATCCATCAGTGTTACATCAACCTCATCAGACATTTCTACCTTATAATCAGCTACATCTATCACCTTAACTTCGGCAAAACGTTGTTCCAAAAAGGTTTTAAAATCTGCCATTCTGGTTTTGTATATTTTTTCGACCACAGCTGGGGTAGTTGAATAATAAACTACATTTTTCGGCATTGGCTTATCGGGATTATGCCCAACATACAAAACCTTTAATGCAATTTTCTCCCGATATTTCGCTGTTCCAAAAGTGAGCAGCGAAACCAGCATCAGGTATGCCGTTAGCATCTTTTTCATCATCTATATTTTATCAGCCAATAACTAATTGAATATTTCAGCAAGCTTTTTGTTCAAAGGTTCGCCACGCAAGCCATTACCGATAATTTTACCCTGCGCATCTACCAGAAAACTTGCAGGTACTGCGCGTACGCCATATAAACGGCCTACTTCGTTGTTCCATCCTTTCAGGTCAGAAACGTGAATCCAGTCTAAACCATCTTTTTCTATCGCTTCTAACCAGCGTTCTTTTACATTATCCAATGAAACTGAAATAATTTCGAAGCCTTTATCTTTATAGGTCTGATATTGTTTTACCAGGTTCGGATTTTCTGCTCTGCATGGTCCACACCAGCTTGCCCAAAACTCAACCAGTACCACTTTTCCTTTTAAACTGGCTAACGAAACTGGCTTGCCTACCACATTGTTCTGCGTAAAAAGCGGCGCAACGTTTCCAACAGCGGTAATACCACTTGCGGCAATACGCTGCGCGAGTTCTTTGCCCATGTCTGTTTCGCGATAAACTTTGTTCAAGGAATTAAAAAGCGGTTCAACTTTGGCTACGTCAACCTTACTTCCGGCAGCTTCTGAAAGTGCTACCAAAGCGAAGTATGAAGTTGGGTGTTCTTTAGCAAATTGAAATTGTTTGTCGGTTCTGTTCTGAATGTTTTTTCTGAAGCGCAGGTCTACTGCTTTCATGTAAGCGGTATCTTTTTGCTGCTCGGGTGTGCCACGGTTAAAATCTATATTAACGGCTTTGGTAAGTGCCATAATGGTACCACCAATAGCTTTGTTATAGGCATCATATTCCTGGTAAACCTTCGAACCGGCAAAAACTGCATTTTCTAAAGAATCCTTTGAAGTGATCGTTACCTGTTCCTTACCAAAGTAAAAGTAAATCACATCTCCGGTATAAACAGCCTTACCTTTACCGCCACCAGTATGATCGAGTGCCATACGGGCGTAGGCATTGCCAGAAATATTTCCGATAAACTTGAAACTGCCGTTAACAAGTGATACTGAATCTTCATGACTTACGCCATTGTCCATATAATCGATATAAACCTTGGCAGGACTGCCCAGTGTGCCTATTTTACCTGTCAAACTAAAATTTGGCGCTTGTGCCCAGCATAAAACAGGGAATAAAAAGGCCAGTACTGTTAATTTTATGATTTTCATTTGTATGTTTTTCTTTATCATTTAAATATTTCCATGCCTAAGATTTTGAAGGCTTAAGCATGGAATAGGTTATTTTCTAATTGCAATGTCTACAGGAGCGCCTGGGATGCCTTCGATCTTTTTAATGAGCACACCATTCATTCCGGTGGCTATATTTAGAAAAGAAACGGTTTCTTCAGTTCCTACCATTAAGGTTTCTTCATCTTCAGAAAGTTTTAGCATCGTAATCGATTTACCACTAAAGCTAGTGGCCAGTTCTCTGAGTTCTTCATTTACAGGATTATACCGATACACTTTACTGCCATTGGCAATATAGATGACCCCATTCTTGGCACCACTCCATTTTGTATTTTCGTTAATTAACTCCGGACGTGCAAAAAGACGTTTATGTTGAGGCGTAAAAGTAAACGGCCCGTTAAACTGCACATTGAACTTTAATTCATAAATCTTTCCATCGGTTCCTTTACAATAGGCAAAACAATCTGCGTTGTTAAGTTGCTCCAAATGAATAAGATCCATACCCACATTTAAAGGATCGAAGGCATTCGTCGTGGTAACCGCATATTGGGTCCCAAAATAAACAGGCGCTCCATAAAGATTGATCCTGACAAACTGCTTTCTGTTTTTGTCGAAGCCAATAAAATAAGTTGCCGATTGCGTAAAGCTCATTACAAAAGACGGGGCAAATTCGTAATCACCATCAGCAGGTAAGCCGAACATTCCATAAGTAGCTGCCTGATCCCATGTGCTCGTTGTTCCACCATAAAATTTACCATTTACAACGCCCATCATTACTCCTTGAGGATGCGAGATCAGTGAACCAACCTCCAGATTATCTGGTTGTGTAAAGAAGTTATCCTTAAGTGTATTTGGGTATTTTGGATCTTCCTGCATGGTATTGGGCTCCAACCTGATTCCGCCATTTTTTGTAATAATCCAATACCCCAATAAGGCATTTGTAAATGTATTTTTTAGCAGAAATAAATTTGTGGGGTTTACAGGTAAATCTTTCCCCTGCATAGCCCTGTACAAACGGGCCTTTACACCGCCATCTGGTTTTACAAATGAAAACTGTGTTATTCCATTTTCGACACTCAACACCGTTGTACCGCTGGCAAATTCGGTTCCACCGTCTACGTAAAAGTTATGGAAATATTTCATTCCGTTTGCTTTGTTGAAAACGGTAAGACGGGCAGCGTATCTTTTAGCCTGTAAACCGAATATGATCCTTAAAGCTGGTCCGGTATAAAGAACGTCATTCCCTTCCATTACACTGATTTTCCATTGAAGTTCTACATTGGCCGCATCCACACCTTCGATTTTTGGTTTGATGATCAAACTATCGCCTACACTTGCAGTGTAAACAGAATCGAGGTTAGCCAGTTTAGGCTCGATAGGCATATCGATATCATAATTGCCAAGGTCTTTATGACATGCGGCAAGAGAAACCACACCAATTATTAACAAGATTAATTTTTTAATATCCATGTTTTTATATTTAAATAACCTCATTACCGTTTTCATCTATAAAATAATATTTACCATTCTGCATGTTTTTTCTCAATAGCGTTTTTTTGGCCGGATTTTTTTTATTGTAGAAATAATAACTATTGGTATTACCCGCAGTTACCTCTTCAATTACATAACCTTTTGCTTCATTTTTATTTACCCAATTAAATGGATTATTTAGCATAGTGGTTAATAAACCTATATAATAAAGGTTTTTGGGTGCGTCCAGTCCGTCGGTAGTTAGGGAGGTTTGCCCGGTTACCAGAATAAACAATTCGTGTTTGGTTCTCGAATAAGGAGGAAGCGGCCAGGTATCCCACCAATTTGGTTTTTCCAATTTGGAAGAGAACACTACTTTTGCCCTGATCAGATATGGGTTTTCGATGCCTAGATCTGGTGTACTGGTTAATTTGATCAATATGGAAACCGATCTGTTTTCAAGTTCCTTATCCTTATTATAAATCACTACAGGAATGTATCCTAATCCTTTATTGGGAAGGATTGAATATTGAGTTTTCAAAGCTTCGTAATGAATTCCGGGAGTGGCAGTAGAAGAATCGACATCTACCCGTGCGCTAAATTTCCGCTCTACATCTGTTCTGATTCCGGATAAACGTACAGGTAGCCATACGGTATCCTGAGCCAACGTAGGATTATAAGCAAAGGTTCTTACTATACTGTCTTTATCTCCATTATAAATGTCGAAATAGACATTAGCACTGTGGTCAAAACGCATTTCTTCTGCTTTCTTGCATGAAACAAGGCAGATAATTGCGAATATTAATATATATATTTTCATAATTTGCTATTAATAGAATTTCAAATTGTTTTATCTGCCACCATAAACAATCTCATCGTTAGGGAGAGGAAGTACAAAAATATTATCGGAAGCAGGAATGGTTACGCCGGTTTGCCCTACTATACCTCTATTAAGCCGCTTATACATATAGAATAACTGGCCTTCGGCCAACCATTCTTTACGGGCATCTTTAAGTAGTTCTTTTAATAAATCTTCTTCGTTATTTATGGTTAAAGGATCACCTATTTGCCTCGCCTCACGAACCTGTGTAAGGTAATTAACTGCCGCTGTGGGGTTGTTTGCATATGAACACTCGGCAGCGATATAATACATCTCACTAAGCCTTATTGCAGGAGCCATCAGGTAATGTAAATTTGCGCCTGTTTCAGCACTTAAGGGGTTTCTGCGGTATTTAACAATGTCGTAAGACCTTGACGATTGGCTGGAAGTAGCAGATAACCAGTATTTATAACGAGAATCACTTGCTCCGGCTGTTGCCTTTTCATAGATATAATCTGCGGCGTCCTCGATCAAATAAAATCCCCTGGTACCACTTTGAAACCAATTGTCTTTTATCTCTTTTGCAGCGCCAGGTATATACCATCCAAAAACGAGTTCCTTATAAAGAATACGATCTTTCTTCGAATCTTCGAATGCCTCAAAATCACTTTTTGCTGTCCATGGGAATTTTTTTGAGTCAATAACCTCCTTAGCATTCAGCAAGGCTTTAACCTTATCATTTTTATAAAGATAAACCCTGGCAAGCGTTCCACATACTGCATAATAATTTAAACGATGCCTTCTGTTCTGCAAGAAAAGACTTGGATTTCTCTCTTCTGTGTTTTTCAGTGTATCGGTAACTAATGGATAATTCACAATATAATTGGCACTCCGAATCGGATCTGTAAGCAATAATTGTTTCGACTCTTCCAAATCTTTGATGATCAAATCAAGCGTTTCTGAGACGTTAGAAACCGGAGTAATCTCTTTCGTGTATTTATTAGCATATGGAATTCCCTTTGCAGATGGATTTCTCAAATAGGAAGGGGCAAAAAGACGCAACAGATCGAAATGCAAGTACGCCCTTAAGGCAAGTGCTTCACCTTTGATAATGGAATAATTGGCACCGCTAAAAATGTTCCTTTTTGCATCTACGTTTTCGAGGATCAGGTTACAGTTTACAATTGCATTGTATAAACCAGCCCATATCCTATCCTTACGCTTAATAAACTCGCCATGTTTATAATTGTACAATGAGGTCTGTCTATAATCCTGTCCGTCATCACGCATCGAAAAATTTTGCGCCAGCACCTCTGTTGTGCCAAATGTGAGTTCTTTACCGTACAGATCTGATTCTGTACTGCGGTTATACACGCCGTTTATGGCTTCCATAAAGCCATTTTCTGTACTGAATAAAATTGGAGCAGCAATTTCTGATTCCGGCTCAACTTCCAGCCATTTCTTGCAGGAACTCAATAATCCTGTTACGAAGATGAGGCCTATTAACAATCTAATTTTCATGTTCTATATTTTAAATCTGTTCATGAATAGCTTAAAAAGCTGCTCTAACAGAAAAGGTTAAACTCCTGGTAAACGGATAATTAATGCCTCTTTCTTCTTTTACTGATGACCAACGCACTACATCATTGGCAGTTATTTGAAACATGAGACTCGACATCGACAATTTAGATGCGATTTTTTTATTCATATCATAAGAAAGGTTTACTGATTGAAGGTTGATCAGGTTATCTGGCTGTATAAATCTCGAACTTACATCCGTCTCGCCATTATCTGCTATATTTTTATAAAAAGAGAGGTCGCCAGACTGCTTCCACTTTTCTTCGAATACACGCTTATCAACGTTATATCTTGGATCAGCATTTTCAACACGCTCTACCAGTGTCAGGTTATATTTGTCGCCACCGAAAAAAGTTTGAAACTGTACATAAAGGCTAAATCTTTTGTAGTTAACCGTTCCACCAAAGTAGCCGCTCACTTTAGGATTAGGATCGCCAATTACCACATAATCTCTCTTATCGTAGTCGTATGTAAGTGTACCATCTCTTTTGAGGTATAATTCACGTCCGTTTTCCGGATCTATGCCTAAAGAACGTACACCATAAATGGCATTAAAAGGTTGTCCTTCGCTAAACCTAAGTAAGGGAATGCCCCTGTAACCACCATCTCCTGGTTTTAGCGACTGTAGTTCATCTGCCCTATCATTGTATTTTTTTAATGCATTGGAGATTCTCACCACTTTGTTTTTGTTGGAAACCATGCTTGCATTCAGATTAACCGACCAGTCTTTGCTTCTTACTGCATCTATAGTTAGCCCCAGCTCAGCGCCTTTGTTCTCCATATCGCCAAGGTTTTCTTTATAAGATAAAAATCCTGTAGATGGTGGTAAGGTAATATCGGCCAGAATATCTTTGGTAAACTTCTTATATATTCTCGGCGTAATCATTACACGATCTTTAAACAGTCCGATATCGATACCAATATCCGTCATCCTAGTTTTTTGCCACCCAAGGTTATCATTTCCATAACTGTTTACACCGGCACCAATACCAGATGAATACCAGTTTCCGGTATTATACTTATAAATGGTTTTTGATAAGTAAGGATCAAATTCTACCGAACCGGTGAGACCCGTCGAGGCTTTTATTCTAAGTTGGCTAATTACAGGATTACCCTGCAGAAATTCCTCCTGATGTACATTCCATCCTAATCCGAACGACCAAAAAGGAGCCAGTTTATTGTTCACTCCGAATTTAGAAGAACCATCAATACGAACGGTTCCATCCATCAGGTACCGGTTTTTATACGAGTAGTTCATCGTAAAAAAAGAGCCAAAAAGTCGTGCTTTTTCAAGCCTGCTTTGCGGTTTTCCATCTTCAGCATAACCCTTGGCAAAGCCTATGCTGGTAAAACGATCATTAGCAAATCCAATAGCCGTAAATTCTTTTTGATCGCGCAGCTCTGTACGGGCATTTACACCCACTAAAGCGTTAAAATAACTACCGCCTATCTGCTTTAGCCAGGTTAACCTGATGTTACTATCCCAATAGGTTTCTTTCATTTCCCTGTTCGTGTATTCGCCCTTTTCATCTATTTTATCTGTTGTGTACAGGTAATATTTATTTGCCAGTGGCGAGGTGAATATGTCATCAGAATTCGATTTGCTGGTTAAACTCATTTGCGCCCTTAACCGAAGGTTGTTCGCAACCTCTACATCAGCAGAAAGGTTGTCAATAATTTCGGTGTACTTCGATTTGTTGAAACTGCTTAAGCCAGCATCGAACAGCGGATTAAAAACATATTCTCTCGATCGATCTTGTTTTTCATATACATCAGAAATCCTCATCGTCATGCCATTAGCGTCTTGCAACGGGTAATAAGGATTCATCCGTACATAATTAGAAAAATCGCCATATGGAGATTCGGTGGCACCCATTTGTGTTATAGACAATTCATTTCTAAACTGAATTTTCTTCACATTATACTGGAAACTCATTCCTCCCGAATATTGGTCCCTTTCCGACCCTTTCATTGCTCCTGGCCGGGTTTGGTAACGAAGATTTACATTGTACCGAAATGCCTGTGAACCTCCATCCAGATTTACAGCATGTTTTTGCCCGAAGGTATTACGAAGAGGTTGTGATAGCCAATAACTGTTTACGCCACCAACAACATTGGCTTTTTTATGGTAATAGATTTCATCGAGCTGATCTTGAGATACCTGTTGCTTCGAAGAATTATATAATCCTGCTAAAACTTCATAATCTAGTTTTTCAGCTGCATTTAACACCTGATAATCAGTTAGATCTGCAGCAGTAAGATTCAATTCGTAGTTGTATTCTATCCTTAATTTGCCCTCTAATGGTGTTTTAGTGGTAATCACAATTACACCATTGGCCGCGCGCGAACCATAAATTGCCGTTGCGGCCGCATCTTTTAAAGAGGTAACCGATGCAATTCTATTCACATCCAGATCAAATACTTTCTCCACGCTCACTTCATAACCGTCAAGCATAAAAACAGGCGTGTTCGCTCTGCCCTGAATATCATCTCTTCTCAATACCTGCCCATCACCGCTTGGCAGTGCAGAAGCGCCTCTAACATTGATAGAAGGAATTCTGTTGGGATTGGAGCCTGCAAGGTTATTGTCTATCAGTTTAAATGAAGGATCGAACGTTCCGATACTTTGCAGCAAACTCTGTGGATTTACCCTTCTCAGCTGATCTCCGGATATCGTAATTGCGTTACCGGTATAGTTATCCTTTTTAATCGTTTGATAACCCGTTACCACTACATCGTTCATTTGGGTCATTTTAGAGGTAAGCTTAACGTTTAACGTTTTAGTTCCTGTAACCTTGGTTTCAAACAAGTCGTAGCCCACATAACTAAAAACTAAAATGCTTCCTTCATCAACATTGACTTTGAATTCGCCTTTTTCGTTGGTAATGCCTACACTCGCACCATTTTTGATGGAAACATTAACACCCGGAATGGTTTCTCCTGTAGCTTTATCAGCGACAACACCTTTAACTTCAATTTTGGCGTTAATACCTGCCGTTGGTGTCGGTAAATCCGCTTTACCACTAATTACGACAGTTTTATTAACAATGCTAAAACCGAGGTTCTGATCCTTTAAAGCGACATTCAGCGCCTCTACTAGCGAAGCCTTAACGAGTTCTATTGTCACATCTGGTTTATCCTGCAACAACTGACCTTTATAAAAGAAAAAATAGCCAGTTTGCTTTTTAATCTCCTTAAAAACCTGTTTAAGCGAAGTTTTTCTTCGAGAGAGCGTTACGGTTTGCGAAAAGGTGGCTGCCGAAACATGTAAGGCACCAACCAATAGTAAAATTGTAGTCAATTTCATGACCAATAAAAATTTAATCTTTACCCTCCGCATGTCGCACGCGGGGTTGTAAAGGGTAGTTAATTTCATACCTTTGTAATGAATGAGGTTAAAAAATAGCAGCTGGGTTTCGAAGCAAGCTGCTTGTCCAAATTTCTACCGGAAGCGTTATCGCGCTTTCGGTTTTTTTTAAAGGTAGGGTGCTAAATTTCTGGTAGTTTTTTCATCATAAAGTTTAGTTAGTTTGTGAATTGGTTGGTTGATTGCTCGGCTCTTTTAAGAAAAGCCATTCTTGTTTAATTTCCTGATACCGTAAGTACTTTTCCCTTTACCTCAATATGTACATGGTTAAGTTCTAATATTTTAAAAACCTCTGCTAAGTTGCTGCTCCTAGGTATTTCTCCCACATATTTTTCTGGTGTAATTTTGCCCTGATAAACTACATCTACATCATACCAGCGCGAAATCTGCCGCATAATCGTCTGGAGATCATCATTATCAAATGAGAAAATATTATTCTTCCAGGCCATCTCTTTATCAATATCAATTTCCTTATCAATAATTAATTTAGCGGTATTTATATTTAGCCTCGATTGTTCCCCGGGTTGTAGGTTCATACTACCAGAGGCATTGCTCACTTTTACGGCACCTTCCAGCAGGGTGGTTTTAATGATACGCTCATCGTTGTACGCATTGATATTAAAGTGTGTTCCTAATACTTCTACCGTTTGTGCGTCTGTTTTTACCCTAAAAGGACGTATATGGTCTTTCGAAACTTCGAAATAGGCTTCTCCATTAAGTTCTACTACCCTTTCGTTTTTAGCAAAGGCATAAGGATACTTTAAGGTTGTGGCTGCGTTAAGCCAAACTTTTGTACCATCGGGCAGGCTTACCTGGTATTGGCCGCCGCGGGGCGTGCTAATAGTATTGGAGCCCGTAACTGGTGCATTCGGGATTTCTTTAATGATGTATTCCAGCTGGCCGTTTTTTGCCTTGCGGATGATGATACCGTTCTGACTCGCAATCTGACCGTTTTTAGCATCATCCAGATTTACCACCGTTCCATCAGCCAGCGTTAATATTGCTTTATGCCCACCCGGAAGAATATCTTTTAATTCCGTTTTAGCTGTTAATGGCAAAGTATTACGACCTACCATAAAATAGAGGCCTACGCTAAAGCATAAAATAATACCTGCAGCTATCGCAATGCGTTTAACCGTGACCAATTTTACAGATCTTCCGTGAGGTCTTAACCGGTTCCATACTTCTTGTTTACTGGTTTCAATGAGTAAGTGATCAGGAGCCTCTTTTTCGAAAGGCAACTGAAGATACCATGCTTCTACAATAGCAATTTCTTCTGGCGTACAATGGCCTGCACGATATTTATCTAAAAGCTTTTTTGCATTTTTCTCCATTAAAAAGAAATCTAGTTTGGTTGATTGTTATATATACGGCGAAGACATAGCCTTGGGGGTATCGAAAAATTATTTTTTTTCTAAAAAATTTTCATTCAACACATATTTAAAGGAAAAAATCGAATTTTAATCTTAACCAGAGCGGTTAATTATAGGCCTTTAACAAGAAAACAACATAAATTGCTACCCCCAACCGAGTTTTAAGGATTCGAAGTGCTTTTTTAACCTGCGTTTTAACAGTTAACTCAGAAAGTCCTAATTCGAGCGCAATTTCTTTATGAGATTTATTTTCTTTACGGCTTAAAACAAATATTTCACGCATTTTTGGCGGCAAAGCATCAATTTCGCGCTCAATTAATAGTGCCATTTGCTTTTCACGCACCATATAATCAGTGGACACATGATCTTGATCTATATAATCCTGCAAAGAATCAATGTATTTACTTTCTACTTTTTGATGCGCAAACACATCCAGTACACGGTTACGCACAGCTGTATATAAATATGCTGATAAATTACCATCAGGTGCTACCTGTAAACGTTTAACCCAAAGCGACTCGAACAACTGGTGTAATACATCCTTTGCTTCTTCATCATCATTTAAGCGTTTATTGGCATGGATAAAAAGTAAGCCATAAAATCGGTTGTAAATTTCGGTAAAGGCCAGCTCATCACCCTGAGTTAACAAGAATGCCAATTCGCTATCAGAATATGAACCGTAAACACGCATAGAGATAACACAAAGATAATATAAATACAATCGGTTTCATTGTCTTGTATCGGGTCTTATCTTACTTATCTCTTGATATTTGTAATTTTTTGCATGGAAAAAGTGTTTTTTACCTGCAAAAAAAGGAATTTAACAATTTTGAAAGGTTTTATAAACAAAAACAGTCATAAAATGGATAAGCCTGATGCAAAAAATGGCACGGAGAATCAAGGCTTATCCCTCAACACGAAAACCAATAGATGAAGTTGAATATTTGGTTTTTAGCCGGTGAGTCGTCGACAGATGGACTAGTTTTTAACCACAAATTTACGCAGATAAACACGGATTTGATTTCTGTGTCCATCCTTTTTATTTGTGGTTAAATTATTTCTACTAGTGCCTAAAGGAGTTAACTTAATCACGTTGTATTAAACCGTACCCATCCGTTCTTTTTCGAAAACATAAGCAAAATGTTTAAAGGTTTCGTTTGCTGCAACAACGGCCTCTTGTTCTTCTTGCTCAGTTTTTGCCTGTGCATTTAAAACAGCTATAAAATTGCCCCACATCATGCCTGTAGCTTCTCCATAACCCGAAAAGAAAGAAATACCATTGGTTACTCCTCCTTTTTCGAGCATCTTCACGATAATACTTCCGCCCATAATCGAACCTTCTAATACGTATAATGCGCCTAAAGCCTGTAAGGCATTTTCAATTTTTGGTACGGTTGTAAATGGAAGATCAGTGATATCGGCGCCGAGTTCTAAAATATCGGCTTTAATATAGCCCGAATTTCTACGCTGTGCATAATCCGGTAGAACCGATGCCGTGATAAAAGGTTTAATCGTTTCTTCAATATGGCTGAAGTACGCAAAAAAATGTTTCAACAAATCTGCATAGTCCTGATTGCTCCTGATTGCTTTTAGCTTTAAAACAACCTGTTTTTCTAAATTTTGGTGTTCGGCTTCTGTAGCCTCTTTAATATTTGTACTTAACATCTTTTGTAATTTATAGTGTTTGAAATTTAATCTTTATATAAACGATAGGTTAATCCGGCCAGCAAAACGCGCCCTGGCTGTCCGGGCATTAAACGGTCGGTATAATTTAAAATATTATCTGCCGTAAGTCTGATGCTCAAATGCTGTTTCATTAATTTCTTTTCAAAAGCGGCATTGAGCATAAAAAAACCATTTACGAAAGTATCATAGCGATCGATAAACTGGTTTCCATTGCGGTCGCCAAAGGGATATTTACCCCTGTAGTTCAGGCGTATATTTAGGCTGGCATCCCAAGGGCGATAATTATAAAAAACCTTAAAATTGGCCATATGACGTGATCTGTTCTCTATCCCCCAATAATCAGAAGGTTTTGGCGCATAGGAGTTTCCGGTTGCAGGATCGTGAATATTCTGGTTATAAGGATAATGCCCCGTTTTAATGCTATCAATTACACTTAAATCTTTCGCAATGAGGTATTGATAACCTGCGCTCAATTCTAAATTTTTAACCGGACTAATGGCAAAAGAAACATCTATGCCTTTATTTACGGCTTCAGGAAGGTTTTGATAGGTATAAATATTCCGGTTTCCGCTGCCCGTAGCTACCTGAATGCTGTTGATCTGGTTGCGTAAGGTGTGGTGAAAAACTCCTGCCTCTATTTTTATATTTTCTTTGGGTTTCCACTCCATACTCAAATTTAACGAAGAGCTTCGTTCAGCTTGTAAATTTTGATCCAGTTGGTTTAATAGATATTGTCTGATTTCACTAATCTGTCCCTGAGCCTGCAGCTGATTTAGCGTTTTTCTCAACACTTCATTTCCAATAACCAGGTAATTTGCTGCCGGATTATAAAAAACAAGGTACCTCGATTTAAAATCGGGTGCTTTAAATCCTGTACCTGCACCGGCCTTAAAGGTTAAAGTTGGGATAATTTTATACTGCAGGCCTAAACTGGGGTTAAGTTTACTGCCGTAGGCATTGGTTAAATCGTAACGCAGCCCGGCAACCATACCCAATTGTTTAGTGAGCTGCCAATCGCCCTGAAGAAAAGCAAAACCCGTACTTATAGAACCAGGGTTGGTTAGCGAAACATCATTCATACTTTCGATACTGCCACCCAAACCACCTGTAAACTTAAGTTCATTGCTTACACCATAGGCAAACTGCTGTTCGAAACGGTGCAGGTTCTGCGCAAAAACATCTTTGGTAATGCTATTATTGGTTTGTCGCCAATCTACACTTTGATCTGACCTGAAATTAGTATAATAATAACGGCTCATGCTGCGCAGTCCCGAATTGAAGTTATGATCGAAAGTGGCGGAAAGGTTTAAATCCTGCTCATCCTGGCTATCTTCTGAAATAATGCCTAAACCAAAATCTTTCGACATGAACGATTTCCTTAGCCCATAGCGTCCACTAAAACCTAAGGTACTTTTTGGCGTTAAGCGGTAACGGAATCTTCCCTGCAACGCATAATTATCATAAGGCGGTGCAGTGGTACCCTGCTGGATGTATTTTGGGTTGGTATTAAAACCATCTGTCCGGTAATAATTTGCAGAAATATTGGCCGATCCTCTTTGCGAAGCGAAAGGTATTTCCCCCTCAAGGGTAATATCGGCAATATTCAAACTTCCGTAATTGGCTGCAACCAATGCCTGTGGCTGTAAAGCGCCGTAGCGGGTTACGATATTAATCGCCCCGCCGAGCGCCTCGCTTCCAAAGAGACAGGAGGATGCACCCTTAATAATTTCAATCCGTTCGATATTGGAAACACTGATCCTGGACAGATCAAAATTTCCACTGTTGCGGCCAACCATTGGCTGACCATCGATCAATATCATAATATATTCACTGCTAAAACCTTGCATCTGCACACCTACTGACCTTGCGCCACCACCGATGTTATTTACAATGGCAATTCCAGTTTGCTCTTTCAATACCTCATCCAACCTCCTACTGCCCATTAATTCGATGGTTCGCCTACTAATTACCGTAACAGGCATCGCGCTGCGTTCTAACTTTAACAGGTTATCTGGAGCAGCGCGGTTTTCGGATACGGCAACCTCGTTAAGTTCGCGTTCATCGCCTGATAATTTAATTACCAGGTTATTTGCAGCCACAGAACCAATTTTAATATTGGCTTGATGATTGATTTTGCCGACCATACTTACTTTAATATTGTAATTACCGCTAAATATCTTGTTGAAGCTAAAATTTCCTTTGGCATCGGTTTCGGTGCTATGCCCGTCAGGCTCCAAACGTATGGTTGCACCACGCAAAGGTTTATCAAACTCATCGGTAACCGTGCCTTTTAAACTTCCATAATCTTGTGCAGCAACCGTTAAATGGAAAGTGACAAGAAGTAATATGATGGCGGATAGTTTAAACATTTTTAATTGGTGCTATTGTATTTTTATGATAAGTTTATGCCTTTCCTGTTTATTTTCTTAATCTTAACCTGTTTTCAAGCATCACACTTTCTATATTATTTACCTGCAAATGATCAGCTTTAACATTGGTAATTTTATCTGTTGTGGCCAGCTTGCTTGCAGCAAGTTTTTTAGTTCCGTTAATCAGCGAAAGTGCGGCATTTAAGCACAGCTCATCTGGGTCGCCCAAAACTGGATTATCTACTCCTTTTACCGTTACATCTGGCTGCATACCTGTAAAATAATCAGACCAGCCATTGGCATTTTTAACAAGGAAACTACTGAGGTAAACACTGTACTGATCGATATTGATCCCGAAAAAGCCCACTGGTTTGCCATAGGTTTTCTCTCCGATCTGTTTCACATCAAAATAAGGTTTTAGGCAACTGATCAGCATTTCGCTGGCCGAGGCTGTTTTTGCAGATACAATTACATAAATTGACTGGATACTTTGCAAATTCCCTTTTTTGCTGAATGTATAGGTATTACCAGCAACAGAATAATCTACATCGGCCATGGTCGCGTTACGACCATTATAGATGGTAGCTTTCCCATTAGCATCTAAATACGGTTGGTGTTTTAATATCGGAACGGTACCGTTCTGCATGGCTGCATTGAATACCTCGCTGTACATTACCTTTCCGTTTAAACTACCAGGAACAATTAAATTGGCTATATATTCTGCAGTTTCTAAATAACCACCTCCATTACTCCGCAAATCGATTACAATAGCTTTTGGACTGGCAACTGCCAGATCAGCAAAAGCCAGATCTAAGGCCACTTTACTACTGTTTAATGAAGGGAAGGAAGCCAAAGCCAGGTAAGCAACAGGCGTATTTCCTGTAGCAATGATTTTACTGGTGACGGCAGTGCTTGAGTTTCCTATTCCAGCAATGCTGCCGGGAATGCTCCTCCCCAACTGGAGGTTCGAATATTTTGGATTCTCAAAGTAAACAGGTAATTCGTAAGGACTACCGGTAGCAACATTAATTTTAAGCTGCGAAATATCGAATAATTCTTTCCGAAAAGCCGTAATATCAGAACTGATCGCCCCATATTTTTGCCTTGGATTAAATTCGGCATAACTTGGTAGTACCTCGTTCCATAAGTATACCTGTTTGGCATATAGAAAAATAGAATCGAGCGTAAACTGACTACGCGTACCTGTTGTAGGTGAAACTACCTCATCCGCATCATCGATGGAAACCTGTGCTTTTTTACAGGCAGAGGTTCCCATTAGAATCAGCGTAAAGAGCGTAATATATATATTTAAGCTATGCTTCACTTTATCAGTTTGTAATAAAAATTCGGTTGGCTAAAATACTGCCACCTGTTCCGGCGGCATAATATTCATCACCAGGATATGTAAATTGAAAAAAATAATATTCACCTAAAGGAATGTTATCAGGTACTTTTAAAGTTAATTTTCCATCTTTAGCTTCTTTGATTGTAAATTCATAATAAGCTCTGGTTTCGAGATAACGGAATGAAATTTTGTTGATCAGCCCAATCCTGCTGGTACTTTCAAGGGTAAATTCCTGTCCTGGTTTTAATGCAGTAGGAAATTTAGACATTTCAGTTGCAGAGAAAAATGGTGCTTCGTTTGCAATTGCGAAGGACCTATCTATCGTAAAAGATCTTAAGCCTGACACAATTTTTATTTTATAGGTACCATTAACAGTAGAAGCATTCAGATTAAGGGTAATCAGAATCGGACTTATATTTGCTATTGCTTGTTCTTTTTCCGTATTATCGACAGTATTTACCAAAAATACTTTGGTCTGTTTAAGATCTGTAATAAAGTTATCTCCGATAATTACAACCGGAATTACCCTTTTGGCAAAATCCTTTCCATTGTAAGTAAAAATCCCCTGCAACATCGAAACTTTAATTAACGGTTGGTTAATTACCTTTTTAATCAGGTATTCTTTTGTACTCCCATTTTGTGCCGTTACCGTAAACTTTACATTATCTTTAAAAGCTACTTTTTTACCGGAAGCCGGACTTACATTTGCGCGGTCAGATACAGTTATAACAGGCGCAAGACTGTCTGGTAAAGCCTGATTTGGTGGCCAATATAAGGTTAGGTTTTTGGCATCAACAACTGCCTTAAGCGGCTCTCCATTAGCATCTTTTACCGTAAAACTTATAATATCAGCATACGGATATTTTTCATATTCCTTTTTACAGGAGCCTAATAACGTAAATAATAAAAGAAATAAGGGCCAGTATGAGTTGGTAAAGAAGCGTTTGTATATTGTGTTCATGATCAATAATTATTAGATTTGCATTTTTAGGCCCGCAAATATGGTCTTACCAAAGGCTTATATTTAAAAAACGATTCGGGGATTATTCCCTCAATTGGGTATTTATGATTTACAGGAGCGATATTAGTGGTATCGCTCCTTTTTTATGCTGCCAAATAAAAGGCCTGTTTATTTTAACCTTTTAATGTGGAAATTAACAGTAGTGTTAAATGTACCTGAAGTGGTTACACCATCAAGCTGAACAGCATAAAGTTCTGTCGAACCTGCTACAGTTGAAGCATCGCCTACAAGTGCAAATCTTTTTGCTACAGGCGTAATGGTACGGTTAACCCGGTCATAATTATACCATCCAACTACAGTTGTGGTATTACTACCCAAAGTGCTAATTGCACCTAATGTAACTGAAGAAACATCGGTTAAAGTAATGTTAGTTACATCAGTAATGGTTGCAGAATCGTAGTAACCCAGGTTATAACCAGATACCGGGGTGATATTCCCATTAAAGTTACTATCAAAGTTTACCTGATTGCCAGTAGTGGCTGTAACATTATTTAACAGATCGTACCCTACTGCAGTCCAAGAGGTTGGAGAAGTAGAAGAATTGGTTACCACACCTGCTTCGGTATCACCAACTGCGATTAACGCAGTTGTATTTTGCAAAGCAAGTTTGTTATCTGGTTGAACAGCATCCTTTTTACAGGCGGTTCCTAATATGGCTAAAGTTGCGATGGCAAACGTGAGTTTTAAAAGTTTCATTTTCATTTTTTTTAGATTTATGATTTTTTATTATGTAAATGGGAATAATCTCCCGAATCGTTTTTCATGATAAAATGGTAAAAGGTATTATTTTGCGGTTACGGTAACATCCCAGTTTAGCGTTAACAAAGGCCAGGTCCCAAATGCTGCAGTTGGTGTATATAACCCTGGTGGAACGGTATCGGGAATGCGGATTATCGCCTCGGTACGGGTAAAAGAAACTATTGGCAAAAGGGTTTTCTGCCCGTTTATCATGATATAAAACTCTTTAAAATCGTTAAATACCGTTGTGCTGGTCAGAATTTTAAAGGTTCCGCCTTGCTTGGCCGTAACCGGACCATAGTTTATCCCTGGCCTGCCATAAACTACATTTACCGGAAACTTCATTTCTGCAGTTAAAGCCTGTACTTTAACCCTGATTTTGTATGCGCCAGGTTCCAGTATCTGAGGAGCCATTAATTTCCCATAAGTATAGGTTTTGGTTGTACCTATCATAGATGCAGTTACACCTGGGGCACCAAAGGATGGAGATGCCAGAAATTCGTATTCTTTATTATTGGCGTCCACGAGATATGCCTTGATTTTTTTTATATCTGAAACATTAAAATTGCCCTGTAGGGCAATATCCGCACCACCAATAGCTATATTAGCTGTACTGGTCGCCGTAGACAGTTCAGTTAATACCAATGGTGCTTCCTGATTTTGTTTGATGATCAGTTTGTAGGTTGATGTAGTTTGATCGGTACCGATAACCGTATAGGTCTTTTTTGTATCCGATACTTCTACCGGCAGAATGGCCTCGCTCAATTTAGCACCATCAGAGAGTTTGATCACAGGTTCAATTACGTCTAACTCGTAATAATATGGTAGATAGAGTGTAATCGTTTTATCTGTTTCATCTATCGCAGCAAATAGATTCTGATCGGATACGGCAACCTTAAATTCGATGATTTTATTTGCCGGAAGTGGGTCCAGACCAATTGTTTTTTTGCAGGCGGCAAGCGTAGCAACTGTTAATATAATACAAAGCAGCTGCGTTAATTTATTCTTCATTTTAATATGGATATTGATTTATGCGTGGGTTTATTTAATCTCGAATTTTGTGCTTCCTTTTGGCACAATGACGAATTCAAAGGTGAAATACATGTGCGGGGTGGTTCTGAACCATTTATCGGCAGTAAAGGCATCTTTATAACAGCTGATCATTTTAATCTTGGCATAATCGCCTTTGGCCGTACGGACAATAACGGTGCGTTTTTCGGGCATGGCATAAGCCACATGTTGTTTATCGTAACTGCCGTCTCCCCTCTTGGTGCCCCCAAAATCGTACAGGTACCAACCAATGCCTTCTCCAAAGTCGCCTTCATTGTCGGTTCCAATAAATTTGCTGATGCTTAATGCAGCATCTGCAGGCACATCAACTACCTGGTCAAACGGTTTTTCCAAAATGGCAATAGCACCTGAACCTGTGCTTCCCGATCCTAAACTTGTTGATGATTGACCGTTGTTAGGACTTAAAAAACTATTGTAAAGGCCGTTAAAGCCAACATCCCAGCGATTTGTTTTGGCATATAGCAGGGGCACTATTTCTTTTGTTTCCAGGCTGAACAGCACAGCTGTTGGTGGTACGGTTGGATTGGCATCATCCGTTTCCACAGCAAGGTTTTCGATACGCTGTAATTTATAATATGCTGTACCACCCTCGGTTTTGGTCGGTATTTCTTTTCCAGGCTCTGGAGAAATAATATCATCCTTTTTGCATCCCGTAAAGAGCACAGCCAGCACTAAAGAGGTTGATGTCCATTTAAACAGCGCTTTATTTATTATAGTAATATTCTTCATCTTTCAATTATTTGGTCTGTAAATTTTTACTTCCATCCTGCTGTACGTAATATTTAAAAGTATAATAAGGCGCAGGCCAGTTTAAATCAGTAACACTGGGCGGATTGCCTTTATAGGCATTAATCAATTGTAGTTTGGCATATTTACCATCAGGTAACCTAATGGCGTAGGTGCGGTTGGGTATAGCCTGCATAATGTGCGAACTGAGGCTATAGAAAAACCATCCGTTAGAGGTTGCCGACGATGCCCAGCCGATTTTAGTTACTTCGCTTGCACTAAAAGCCTGATCAGAAGGAGCCTGATTAACGGTATCATAACTTTGCTCAAGCATTATAACCTCACTTTTGGCCGTTCCGCCATAACCGGGGTTATATTGATAATCTTTATCGTTTACATAAACTTCGCTATTGTAGGGGCCAGTAAAGGCCAGGTCCCAATCCTTTGTCTTTAGCCATTGTGCCGAATCAGCTGCATTACGGATCCAGATCTGTTTCTGATCTTTAAAGCGAAAAAGAAAAGTATAAAATGCACGTACTTCTTTGCCCGGTGTTCCATTTCCCATGGCGGCCTGTGTATCGCCAGCCAGATCGGTAACTACAATACTCTTACCATCCTGTAAAACTTCGTTAGGATCGGGATCATCTTTTTTGCACGAACCAAGTGAGAGAACCAATGACAAAAAACCAACAGCTAAAACTGTTTTCCTCTTTATCGGTCGACTGTGTTTTATATACTTCATCGCTGATATTATTTTTAATCATTCTAAATAAGAACACTGCAAACATCCATATTAACCTCCATAAATGGTTTGTTCAATCCGTATTTTAATTTGTTCAATCCGTATTTTCTTTTGTTCAAAGCGTATTATTTATCACTCGTTTTAACTAAATCTTATTGATCACCGTCTCAAAAAACAATCATAAAAAACTCAAAAACAGATACATAACGGAACCATCGGTCTAAATCGGTTTTAAAAATTGTATTTGGGGTTAAATATCTTACCTGCTTAATTACTTGTATTTAGATTAATTAAACACTTTTTTTGTTCCTATAACTATCGCCTACATGAGGATTAAAAAGTATTATATTGTATTGATTATTGTTTCTTATTTCAGTGCTACGCAATATGTTGTTGCACAAGCAAAGCGCATCATTACCTTAAGCAGTGCCATTAGTGAAACCGTAAATGCATTGGGTTATGGCAAGAATATTCTGGCTACCGATGTAACCAGTGTATGGCCAGAAGAGATCAACAGATTGCCTAAAGTGAGCAGAAACCGCTCCTTTTCTGTTGAAAGTATTACCGCTTACCGTCCAGATCTTATTCTGGTACCTGAAGGAGATTTTTCTAAAGAAAACCTTTACCAGTTTAAATCATTGGGTATCCGGGTGGTTACCATCCGCCAGGAATTTTCTGTTAAGGGCGCCACAAAATTTATCAGGCAAATCGCTGCTGCCATTGGCGATAAGGCGCGTGGCGAGCAGCTCGCACAAAAAACAGAAAGTAACATCAATACCACATTAAGTCAGCTAAAAAAGGGCAGCAAAAGCCCGAAGGTTTTATTTATTTATGCACGGGGCGTTGGCACCATGAATGTAGCTGGCAAAGGCAGCAGCATAGATGAGATCATTAAATTGGCTGGAGGCAAAAATGCCATTCAGGAGTTTAGCGATTTTAAACCTTATACCACCGAAGCATTGATTAAAAGCAACCCGGATGTGATTTTAATGTTCGATTTCGGATTAAGCAGTTTAGGCGGAAGAGCAGCCTTTTTAGATCTCCCTGGTGTAAGTTATACCAATGCTGGAAAAAATAAAAAGATTATAGAAATGAACGGACCTCTGCTCATCAATTTCAGTAATCGTTTACCCGAAGCCATTAAAGCACTAAATAACCGTATTTTGTAATGAAAAGAACTGTTATTTATACCTGCCTGAGTGTAGGTTTATTGCTTTCAATCTGTTTTTCCTTAGCCCTGGGTGCCATGCGCATTCCTATAAAAGAAGTGATCGGCACCCTAACGCAAGCCATGGGGTTTTCTATTTTTGGCAGTTCCGGTCATGGTATAAACGAAGGGGTAATTATGATGATCAGACTGCCACGCACCCTAATGGGTGTACTGGTTGGTGCTGCTCTGGGCATTTCTGGTGCAGCCATACAGGGAATATTCAGGAACCCACTGGCCGAACCCAGTTTGGTTGGTATATCGGCTGGTGCATCGTTAATGGCGGTATTGATTATTGCTTTCGAAACACTGTTATTTTCTAGTTTGAGTCAGCTGCTGGGGTATTACCTTTTGGCCTTTGGCGCTTTTGCCGGTGCAGGCATTACCGCCATGTTGGTATATAATCTTTCCAAAATCAATGGACAGGCCAATGTTTCGACCATGTTGCTCGCGGGTATTGCCATCAATGCAATGGCTGGCGCTTTAACCGGATTGGTTACTTATCTGGCCGACGAACAAAAACTCAGGAGCATTACCTTTTGGATGATGGGCAGCCTGGGCGGGGCAACCTGGCAAAATGTAAGCTGTTTATTTCCTTTCGTAATTATCCCTGTAATCGGCTTACCATTTTTAGCAAAAGGTTTAAATTTATTTGCCATTGGCGAAAATCAGGTCGAACTGATCGGCCTAAACCCCAACCGTATCAAAATAATGGTAGTGGTATTGGCTACTATGGCTGTTGGTGCTTCTGTTGCCGTTTCGGGCATTATCGGTTTTATTGGCTTGCTCATCCCCCACCTTACACGTTTGTTGGGCGGAGTGGACCATCGTTTTGTGCTTCCTGTTTCGGCATTAATGGGCGCATTGGTACTTACATTGGCCGATATGGTTTCGAGATTGATTGTACAGCCGATTGAATTGCCAATTGGCGTGGTTACCGCTTTAATGGGCACACCCATATTTTTATATATCCTCATTAAAGACAAAAAGAAATTAGTTAATTAAATATCGGTTTATGCTCAGAATAGAATCCATCAGCTATAAATTAAACAACAGGCCGCTTTTAAAAGATATCTCGTTCAGTATCAGGCCAGGCGAAATGGTTGCGCTTTTAGGGTCGAACGGTGCCGGAAAGTCTACCTTGATGCGCCTGCTTTCTGGTGAACGAAAGCCGGATAGTGGGCGAATCATGTTATACGGAGCAGACATTAAACATTATAACCGAAAAGTACTGGCCACCAAAAGGGCTTATCTGCAGCAGCACAACCCCATTACCATGGCCTTTAGCGTGAAAGAAATCATCATGATGGGCCGTTATGGTTTTAAAAGTTTATCATCGGCAAAAAATGATCAGCTTGCGCTTGCAGAAACGATGGAAATCTGCGGATTAACTGATCTTGCAGACCGATCAATGTTAAGTCTTTCAGGTGGTGAACAGCAGCGGGTACACCTGGCAAGGGTACTGGCCCAATTGTGGGACAATAAGGATTCTGTATTACTCTTGGACGAACCAACTAATAACATGGATCTTCAGTTTCAGCACCAAACCCTGGCCATAGCCGCTGCCATGGCAAAAAGGGGGTACATGATTATAGTGGTACTGCACGAAGTTAACCTGGCCGCACAGTATGCCAGCCGCATTATTATTTTAAAAGATGGTAGAAAATGGTGGGACGGAACACCTGTACAGGTACTTACCCCTCAGCATATGTATACCGCATTTGGCATCCATGCACAGGCCTATACAGACCAAAGTAGTCTAAAAACGGTTATTGTACCAAAGGAAATTAAACTTGATGCCGGAAAATTTAACACCAATCTGAAAACGACACAACAACCCATATATAAGTTAAAAACTATCGAAACCGATGAATTAATCAACCTCCAATCTGTAAAGATTTAAATCTCCGCTACCTATGGAAAACATTCAAAGACTATTCAATACCGCACAAACTATTGGCCAGCTACCTAATTCGGCCTGTACCGACGCATTTAAAGAAACACTTTTAAAGACAATAAACGATTACTGCAGATTAAAACGCCTGTCCTTTTCCGAAAAAAGATTATGGATTGCGTTTAAACTGATGGAGGTAAGCGATTTTATTCATCCCGAATCACTTTGGCTAATGCTTAAGGAAGATAAAACACCCATCAGCATCGGTTGTGTATACACGAACCTAAAGCTAATGGAAGCAGCAGGTATAGCCGAAGCTCAAAGTGCAGGATCGAGACTAATCTTGTATAAGATCAGAGCCGCACATCACTAGGCAAAATGCCATAGTATTTTTTGAAAGCATTGGTAAAACTGGCCTGATGTTTAAAACCAACGTTTACGCCTACCTCGTACATATTTTTTCCTTCTTCTAAAATTAATCTTTTGGCCTCTTCCATTCTTAAACGGGTTACAAAATCGTAAATGGTACTGCCAAAATATTTTTTAAAACCTGTTCTCAATTTAAACTCATTAAGCAAGATCATTTTAGAAAGCTGTTTATGGGTTGGTGGATCGATATAATCGCGTTCCAGAATCTCTCTGGCTTCTTCAAGTTTTGGGATATCGCGATCAAGTAGCGACTCTCTACCGCCTTGTATATGCTGACTAAACTGTTCCAGCTGGTACATAATCAGTTCGGTAATCCGGGCATCGGTAAACAGGCGTTTCAATTCCCCATCCTGCCTGCAGGTGATAATCGCTTCGATTGATCTGCGCATTTCTGGCGTCATAAAAAGATCGTGTTCGGCAAAGGATGTCGAAATCCCTTTTTCCATCTCCTGCACAAATTGCTCATGTAATGGAGAGTACAGATCAACCAAACGCAAATAATAATCTTTAGAGAGTACGATTAAAAAATATACAAATTCTACATCGGGCTTCACATCATATGCTTCTTTTGCCGAGGGGATGTAGCGGATGTTATGCCTGCTCCGGCCGTATTTCGCCGATTGTTTACCGGCAGCGCCCGCACCGTTTTTATTGCTAAAAATAAACTGACAGGTAATGGCCTCTCCTTCTACCTCGGTAAGGATCCGGGCTGGTCCATCAAATTTCATCTCAGAATGCACCAAAAAAAGACCATTGGTAGAGAGCTGATAATTTTTAATGCCTACCGGAGCATCTTTAATGGTTATTGATTTTTCGGATAATCGGTGATCGGGAACATATTTATCTGGAATTTCTTCCATGAACAGAAAATCTTTCTGATGCTCTATTCTTGCCTTTACAATCATTTCCGGTCTAGGTTAATGTTTAATCATGGGATAGAACAAATATAACAATATTATTTATATCAATTCTAAATAAGAGCAATTAATCTACATTCTTTATAGTAAGATATAAATGGAAGATGGGATTAGCTAAGCCCTCAACCAGTATTGATTTTAGTATTGTTCGTTTTCGAACGAAAACTGTTCAATTATGGACATGTTTTGTTTCGATTTTATAAAAGAAGTATCCGAAATGAGTTCAAAGCAATACTCTCCATAAATGGCATAGACTTCGCAACTACGGAAAATAAACTAAAAATGAAGAGAATACTACTATTTGCACTTATGGTTTGTTCCATATTGTTTCAAAACATTTATGCCTGTACAGTGATCTCATGCGCACTAAAAGGTGAGGCATATGCTGCAGCCAATGAGGATGATTATATGGGTTTTGCAAGGATCTGGTTTAATCCAAGAACTGCCGAGAGATATGGTTCGGTGTGTTTTGGACTTCCCGACCTACAGGCACAAGCTGCTATGAATGAGTATGGCTTGTTTTACGATTTTACCGCTCAGAATATTGATCCTACTAAATATCATCCTAAAAATATTTATAAAGGCGATCTTTTTTTTGAAATCCTTGGCAAATGTAAAACAGTAAAAGAAGCTCTGGTTTTCTTAGAAAAATACGATTACGCCATCAGCTCGCAAGTATTAATTGCCGATGCACTGGGAAATTCGGCCATCATCAATGCCGGGACCAAACTAATCAAATCCGACCATTACCAAATCAATACAAATTTTGATATTGGTAACCTAAAAACAAAAAACTATTCATGTAGAAGATATGATATTTCAGATGATGCCCTGAAAAATTCGAAAACCATAAATGTGCCTTTTTTACGCGATATCTTAAACCGCACCCGACAGGAGGGAAAACTATCTACCATTTATAGCAATATCTACGACCTTAAACGCGGAATCATTACGATATACCACTTTCACGATTTCGAACACCCTTATGTAATCGATTTAAAGAAAGAACTGGCCAAAGGCTACAGGCTAGAAAAAATAAGCGATCATTTCGCTACAAGTTTTGCCTATGAGCAGTTTTCAATGAGCGATCGGGCCATGTACCGTAAGGAAATGATTTTAGATGAGATTAACAAAAATGGACTACAGCCTACTCTCAACCATTACTTCGATTTAGGCAGAAATGCAGTTAAAAGGGATAGTACCATCAATGGTGTACTACTGGAGGTTGGCGTTCAATTGATTAAAGATAGTTACAACAAACATGCTAATGGCGGGATATGGGAATATTGGTTCGCGATGCCAGGTGGTTTTAAAATAGAAAGCTTTAATGACAAACGATTAAAAGCTGCGGCAGAAATTTTCGATAATTTAAGCGCCGAAAAAGGAATTGACACCAAGCTGAAGAACTTTATTTTTGAGTTAAGCGCTTATGTTAACCTCCTTCAGGGCGATCAAAACAAGGCAAAAGAATATTATAGAATAGCCACAAACAATAGCGCCAATACCTGGCCGATATCCTTCAACCGGGCAAAAAAAATGCTGGCCATTTTATAAAACGACAAAATACCGGTTACATGCTAAAATTGAGGATTACATAACAGCTAACGACCAGATCAGGATAAACAAATTTATTAAAACGATAAATTTTATATATCTGCTATCGAAACCGTAATAGCCTCGGAGTCTAAACTGTTGTTCACCTCCGTTTCCTAACAGTTCCCCCATTAAACATTGCGGCTTAATATTGCTGCGTACGCTACCAGTACAATACAGATAAATGAGGCGATGGTTCTGATCCGGTGGAATAAATTCCAGCTTGGCTCGAATTTTTGGCGCAATGCAGTTAGTTCTGTTGCATCAAGTTTACCAAGATCTGCCCCATCCAAAAGGTTATTAAGGGGTACATTACCAATTATGGTAACCAGAAAAACACCACCAAAGTATAATAAGGCTGCCGCCAAAAGCAGGTAAAACACCATAGGCTGTTCTCTAAAAAACCAAACACTTATGGGTAATATTATTAGCGTACCCATAAAAGAAATAAAAAATAACGGATTTAAAATAGCCCGGTTTATTGATTGCATAGCTTGTAAAAAGGAAGCATCAGAAAGACGTGCCAAGCCTGGAATAACCGAACAGGAGTACGCATAAAAAAGACCACCAATAAGTGCAGTAGAAACTGTACTCAACAAAAGAACCAAGGTTTTGAAATTCATAAACAATTGCTTTAAATGTATCCGTACTCTTTAGAGCGTGACGAATTTAAGCAAAAACGTTATCTGAAAAAAAATAAATCCCATCTAAAAAAGAGCGCCAATTTAGATAGGAAAGAGAGATAATCCAGATATGAAAAGTTAACAGGTAGATGTTAAATAAAAATTTTTAATGTTTACTGCTCCCAAACAAACGCCGTCTAAATTAAAATTCTACATTTTCATTTATTGTAAACGAAGATCGCATTCTGTTCTTATTTTCAGTACCGGGTTACATAGATAGGTCTGTTTTCGTTACAGATCGGTGCAAATGTTAGTCAAAGCCCATATTTAGAACTACAATATCAGTAGCCTGGCATCCCACCTGCCCTTGTTCTAAATTAAAGCGGACTTTGGTTCCTACAACTAAAGACCTACGGTAAATCCCTATCAATTTCTGGTTATCTGCATAAACCATTTCCTTTCCATCATCGGGTGCAATAAATCCGAAACCTCGTATCGGATTATACCATTTAATCACTCCTGTATACATCATAAAACACTTTTTTAATTTAAATTAGCCAAACAGAAAGAAACTTTACAGCGAAACAGGATAAAACGTTCTATTTTCGGTATGAAAAGGTGTAATTTCGTTATATATACAATGAAGATTAACAAATGATTAGGTGTATAGCCATTGATGACCAGCAAAACTCGATTTCGGGGCTTGAAAAATATATTGCGGATACCCCAAACATGAAACTTCTGGCGAGTTACACCGATCCAATAGTGGCCCTGGACGAACTTAAAAAGATTGACCAGGTAGATGTGATATTTATGGATATTCAAATGCCACAGATTTCGGGCCTCGAACTTTCTAAAGCAATCCGCTCCAAAACCAGGAAACTGATATTTACCACCTCTCATGAGGAATATGCCTTTGAAGCATTCGAAGCAGAAGCAGATGCATATTTACTTAAACCTTATGGTTATGCTAAATTTGCCTTAACGGTAAACCGTGTTTTTGAGGAAGAAATAGAAAATATAGGGCAGGAGACTTATTTTTTGGTCAAAAATAAATCAGAAGACCACAAAGCGGTTTTAGTTCACTATGCCGATATAATTGCTTTTGAAAGTTTTCACAACTATATCAAAATACATACAAAAGAGAAAATAATTATTGCTTATCTAAGTTTGAAAGACGTTAAAGAACAACTGAACCTTAAAAAGGGCTTCATCCAGCTGCATAGGGGTTATATTATTTCCATCAATCATATTTTACATGTAGAGGGAATAAGAGTAACACTTTCAAACCACACCAGCTTTACTGTTGGCGACCTTTACTACAATGATTTTCGTGATTTCTTCACCGATAAACTTATTACGAGTAAACGGAATAAATAACTTTTAGGATAGATAAAGGACAAAGACCTAGACTGGCACATAAAAAGAAATCCCACATAAAACGCGGGATTTCTTTTTAAAAGCGAAAAACAAATTATTTAGCGCTATTTTTTTTATCAGTTACTTCAGCTCTAATCTCTTGGGCCAAAACTTTTAGGTCTTGCATTGCTTTACGTACACGTGTACCTGCTGCAGCATTACCACCATCATAAAATTTAGTTACATCTGCTTCAACAGAAGAGATTAGATCTTGCACTTTTTTAAATTTGTCCATAATTTTTCTTTTATAGGGATGATAAACATCCATTAATTAAATATATTTCCTTTCCGCTTACAATAAACGGGCCGCAAAACTATTGTTTTTTATAAATTAAACAAACGTTTATGCTAAATCATTATTGCGGAATAGTATAAAAGCAACAGCAATAGCAGCAACATCAGCCTATTTTTAGCCAAAAAAATTTCATTCTTAGCATTTTGTACATCAAACATTTACGATAACATAATTTACAATGAAGGTAACTTAATTTAACAATTATGTTTTATCTTGGTTGGAAATATGCAATCTTTAAACCTGCTCGTTAGTACCAGTTGTCTATTCTTACTTTTATTCTCTATGCATCTTTTTTTCGCAAAAAAAGGGAATAAACTGCTTAACATTCTTCTTTCGGTTATATTTTTTGCCCGGTTTGGACAGATTTTAACTTCATTGCTCTTTAAATCGGGCCAACCTAATGCTTTAGCCTTTTTTCATCAAACTTTTACGCCGTTTTATTATGCTGCCCCAGCTTGCTTTTACCTTTATATAACAGGCTTTCTTCAAGATCGTAAAAGTTTACAACAAATAGAATGGCTTCATTTTGTAACAGCTTTGTTGGCTGTTATCCACGTTATCCCCTGGCATTTCTCTACGACACTCAATTGGGAATTGATAGGAAGCCAATTAGCTGAAAATGGTTACTTCTCGCTAAAAACAAAAAGTGGCCTGTTTCCTCCATATTTCCATTACTTATTTAGGCCAATACTGGTATTTGGTTATTTGTGCCTTACCTGGATTGCAGTACTCCGTTTAAAAAACAAACCACAACAGATACTCGAAGGTGAAGGCAGAAAATGGATCATCTTTTTTCTCCGGATTGCGACCTTTTTCCAATTGTTTAGTTTAGTGCCTATTATTTTAAGAAGCTTACACATCCCATATGTTAATGCCTATTTTATTGTGCTCAATTGTTTGGCTCTATTAGTCATTTTGTTATATGCGCTTCACAAGCCTTATATTTTTTATGGCTACTTACTGGTGGCTGTTGATTGGACTAAAAAAACTGCAACCAAGAAAACTGAAACTGATTCCCCATTAGCTCCTTTATCAGAAGAAGATCCAAAACGTACACCTACAGCTGTCAAAAAAATTAATCTTTTAAACGCGCAGCTGTCTGACTACGCCCTTGCCATGAAAGAAATAATGGAAGGAGAACAACTTTACCTGGTGCACGATTTTCAGATTATCGATCTGGCGGCAAAACTTAACCTCCCGATCCACCATTGCTCTTTCGTAATCAACAAGCATATTGGCAAAAATTTCCGCGACTGGATAAACAGCTACCGGGTTGATCATTTTTTAAAACAGTATCCGCTCAAATCGGATAAAATAACGATCGAAGCCATTGCTTCTGAAGCTGGTTTTAAAAGTCTGGCTACGTTTTATAATGCATTTAAAAAAGAAACGGGCTTAATGCCAACCACCTATTTTGCACAGGAATTAAGCCGTTAACCTGTTATTACCCCGTTTTTTACTCTAACGATCGTATCGTTAGAGGCCACAACCAGGCTGTATTTCTCTAAACATTGAAATACCAGATATCTTTGGTTTCTGATCATCATCTGAGTATGGTACTTCAAATGAGTATGCTTTAATCCATTTCTCAGCAATCTAAACAAGCCTTAACTATGCCTTATTCAACATCGTTTTTACGCCCGCTTTTCGATTATATTGAGCAATTCTATCCATTATCTGAAGCCTTTAAGGCCGAACATGAAAGATCTTGTAAACTCATCCATGTTAAAAAGAATAAACACATTCTTTCGCCAATAGACAATAATGCTTCGCTATATTTTTTGGTACACGGACTCGTTCGTGGCTTTGTACGGGATGGTAAAAAAGACATTAGCACCTGGTTTAGCTGTGGAAATGAATTAATTGGCGCCATACGTCATCCCGATCAGCAGCCCGATCATTCGATAGAGTATCTCCAGGCCCTGGAAGAATGTCAACTCATCTGTATCCCATATACCCTAATCGATTCGATGTATAAAAACTATCCAGAGGCCAACCTAATCGGCAGAAAGCTGTTTGCGCTTCATTATTATGCTGCATCAGAAAGATCAATCCTGGCCAGGATACCAAAAGCAGTGAGCAGGTACCGTAAACTCCAGGAAAGCGACTTGGATATCAACAGAATACCGCAGCGTTATCTGGCCAGCTACCTTGGCATGCGTTTAGAAACCCTAAGTAGAATCAGAAATAAAGTTTTAACACTTGATTACCGGTTGTGCTCTTAATTTAGGCACAAATATTCAGTCCTTTATCATTCAATTCTTTGTCTTTTTTCCTTTCCGCTTCTTTTACTAAATTTGCGGCAATGATTTTATATAAAACCAACGAAGAAGTAGAACTGATGCAGATCAGTGCCCTACTGGTGAGCGATACCCTTGCAGAAGTAGCTAAAATATTAAAGCCAGGCGTTACAACCCTTGAGATTGATAAGATAGCCAACGAATTTATACTTGATAACGGCGCCATACCTTCCTTTTACAACTATAATGGTTTTCCATTTCATATTATTACCTCGGTAAACGATGTGGTTGTACATGGCTTTCCGACTAAAGATGAGCTCAGAGATGGTGATATTATCTCAGTAGATGTGGGTACCATAAAAAACGGTTTTCACGGCGATCATGCTTATACTTTTATCATCGGCGAAGTATCGCCAGCGATACTGAACCTGGTAAAAACAACTAAAGAATCGCTCTTTCTTGGAATTAAAGAAGCTGTTGTGGGCAAACGCATTGGCGATATTGGTGCAGCTATCCAAAATCATAACGAAAAGCAGGGTTACGGCGTAGTGAGAGATCTGGTAGGCCATGGCTTAGGTAAAGATATGCACGAAGATCCACAGGTGCCAAATTATGGCCGAAAAGGCAATGGTTTACTCTTAAGAGAAAACCTGGTAGTGGCCATAGAACCTATGATAAATATGGGCAAAAAGGATGTTTTTCTGGATGAAGACGGCTGGACAATCAGAACTGCTGATGGAAGTCCATCTGTACATTTTGAGCATGATGTATGCGTGAAAAAAGGGGAAGCACTTATTCTTTCTAATTATGCTCCTATTGAGGCTGCAGAAAAGCAAAACAGCAATCTTAATACGTCTTATTACTAAATAGCAATATAATGGGCGCATGGAGATTTTAGGGAGATCAGCTTCTCAAAAAACTCCATGTAACCATCTGTCTCATTACACCAATATTGCATCTGAAACTATCTCTTCAGCATTATCGTTTAACAATATTTTAACCGTTTTTAGGGTAGACTCCGCAATTTCCGTTAAAGCCTCTTGCGTAAAAAAAGCCTGATGCCCGGTAAGCAAAACATTCGGAAAACTAATTAATCGCTGAATATCATCATCACCAATAATACTTCCTGAAAGATCTTTAAAAAAGAGTTGTTCTTCCTGTTCGTACACATCAATTCCCAGCGCCGCAAGTTGACCTGTTTTCAGTGCCTCAATCACTTCTCGTGTATTAATCAATCCACCTCTGCTTGTATTGATTAGCGTAACACCTTTCTTCATTGTGGATAAGCTATTTGACCCAATCAGATAATGGTTCTCTGGTGTAAGCGGGCAATGCAGCGAAATAATATCGGCTTCTTTAATCACTTCATGAAAAGGCAAATACTTTACTCCCCCACTTTGTAATGATTTATTCACAAAAGGATCCGAAGCCAGTACAGTACAGCCAAAACCAAGCATAATTTTACAGAAAGCAGCGCCAATTTTCCCAGTGCCGATTACCCCTACTGTTTTGTCAAAAAGATTGAAACCCATTAAACCTGAAAGCGAAAAATTCTGTTCGCGTACGCGGTTATAGGCCTTATGGGTTTTACGGTTCAGGGTAAGCAACATGGCTACTGCATGTTCTGCAACGGCCTGTGGCGAATAAGCCGGAACGCGGCAAACACGGATCCCGTATTGTTTGGCCGCATTCAGATCCACATTGTTAAAGCCTGCACAACGCAAGGCAATAATTTTAACCCCTTTTTGCGCCAGTACGGCTATAACATCAGCCGTTAGTTTATCGTTCACAAATACACAAACAGCATCAGTACCTGCTTTTATCGCGTCGGCAATATGAGGCCCCAGATGAGTTTCCCAAAATTCTAATTCAAAATCATAATGTTTATTGCAGCTTTCAAAAAATTCACGGTCGTAAGGCTTCGCAGAAAAAAACACAATCTTCATATCGTTAAAAATACGGATTAAATAGGGTTTTTGCTGTGCTGTTTTAACTTAGGGCTTAAAAAGCTTATTTTCCAAAATCAAATAATAACGTCCCCTTAAAAGTCTTTCCGTCTGTTTTGTTTTTCTGGCTTTGAGGTCCTAATAATAAAGCCGACTGAAACTTGGTACCAATGGCACTTATCCCTTTTAAAAAACCAATACTCCCTTCCGGGAAGGCTGGCTCTACATTGTTGTTGCTCAATGCCGCAGCTTCACGGGCAGGCCTTAACATTTGCAGATAAGTATCCTGATCGGGTATATAAACCGTAAATGGGGCTTCTTTATTTTCTACAGTTACCCAGTTTACCTCGGCATGATAACCTTTAAACTCGGGGTAGCCCCAGGTTTCGCCGGTAATCGAATTATTATAATCCTTATGCCAAACCCCAAACTGCTGCCCTTTTAGCCTGTTTTTCCAAACACGGTACGGGCCACGGCCAAGGTATTTCATTCCGGTAATTTTATCCTTGGGATAATTGAAGGTAATTCCCATAAAATCCGCATCGCCCTGTTGGTTAAATTGATATTCGAGTTTTACCAGCTTTCCGGTTTCAAATGTCCACTTCGCATGCAAATTACCAGCACCCTGATAATCAGATTCAACGATATATTTTATACCTTCTGCTTGATGCCTGAAATTTTTCAATTCGGTATTTACACCAGCCAACACTGGGCCTTTTGACAAAGAAATAACGGTATTCCCCTTAACAACTTTCTCCAGATAACCCGTTGCCTTTTCAAAATAGTAGCTAATACCATCCTGTTTAATCACGAGCGACTGCTTAGTTTCTTCGGCTTTTACTACTGAATTGGACGGTGTAGTTTCTTGTTTTTCTGCGATCAAACGAGCAGTTTTTATTGGCCAGCTCCAGGTAAATATTTCCTTCTTATCAGCACCATAAGCGGTTAAATATAAGGCATCACTTTGTGCCCACGATTTTGGCAAAGCCAGATCGAGCATACCCTTTGCGCCAGGCTTAAGCTTAGCAACCGTTGCGCCACTGGCATTTACGATAGCTTTTGTTCCTGCTGTGTTAGCCGATGGGAAACTAAGCAATTTCCATTTAAAAGTACATTGATCAAGATTGGTAAAATTGAACCGGTTCTCGACTGCGATTTTACCATTAAAATCACTGTCAATTTTTGGCAGATCGACAAAAACCGGAGACCATATTTCTTTTATGGTGTAAAAACTGGCTTCCTTTTCGCGATGTGGGCCAATAATTCCATCAGGTGCGTGGTTTCCATCACCATCATAAATGCCGTTTTTATCTGTACGGATTACGTTTTCATCCACCAAAGCCCAGATAAAACCACCGGCACCATGCGGGTGAATCAACATTTGATTCCAGAAATCATCTAAAGCCGCACCTGCACCACCATCATAAAGCGCATGCATAAATTCAGTCGGGAAGAAAACCTCCTTCCCTGATGTAGCAGCCTTAACCATATAATTATAATCCGGGTAATGTTTGGTGTCGGTTCCGTTAAACTTCTCCCATGGGTGAATTACGGTACGTTTCTGTGGATCGTATAAGGCATAATCATTATCAAGATCGGTATTAAACCCTCCCTCGTTGCCATTGGCCCAAAAAATAATAGATGGATGGTTTACATCTCTGATTACAAGTTCTTTTACTAGCCTGTGCCCAACTGTATTATCGTATTTTGCCTGCCAGCCCGTTAATTCATTAATCACATACAGTCCCAACGAGTCGCAGATATCTAAAAATTCTGCGTCGGGTGGATAATGCGACATGCGAACGGCGTTCATATTCATTTCTTTCATTAACCTCACATCCATTAAATGTACCTCGCGACTTAATGTTCGTCCGCTTTCGGGCCAAAAGCTGTGGCGATTAACACCTTTTAAAACCATTTTCGAACCATTCACATAAAAACCATCGCCATTACGCAGTTCAAGTGTTCTAAAACCGAACTTTTGTTTTACCTGATGAATAATTTTCTGCTTATTTTTGATCCGCACAGCCACCTGATATAAATTGGGGAATTCGCTACTCCATAATAAAGGGTTTGAGAAAGTAGCCTTCAGGGTTTGCGTACCATTCACTAAATCCGCTTTTACAGCAAATGCTTTTCCCACATTTTCGCCGGTTAGTTTTTTCACCTGGGCTTCAAGAATATCATCTGCAGCCAAATTTTGCCCATAAACATCAAGCTGAAAAGTTCCATCGGCCTTAGCATTAACCGCAACTCTTTCTATAAATTTGTTTGGTACAATTTCGAGGTAAACCGGTCGGAAAATGCCACCAAAAATCCAAAAATCGCTCGTTCTTTCGGCTTTATTAATCGACGCATTTGCCGATACTTTATCAACCGTAACTTCCAATAGGTTCTTCTGTCCGGGTTTTAACAGTGCGGTAATATCATATTTAAACCGATAAAATCCGCCCTGGTGCAGGTCTCCGGCCAGCTTTCCGTTAATACTAACCTTAGTATCGGTCATGGCGCCTTCAAAAACCAGGAATACTTTTTTCCCTGTTATTTTACCAATCAGAAATTCATAACGATAAATGCCCTGTTCGCTGGCTTTAACCTTATCGTGCCCATAGTTGTAACTTCCAAAGCCCTGTAATTCCCAGTTAGATGGTACAGGTATTTTAGTCCATATGCCACTTTTACGACCTGCGGTACAATAAAAATCCCATTGTTTGGTATGGTCTTTATCTGTTCCTGAAAGATAGGTTTTAGTAGTTTCCTGCGAAAAGCCCGCGAAAGAAATCAATAGCAACAATACAGGTATTAATCTTTTGATCATGATATATTTGGTGTAAGCATTAAAACAGCGTCAGCTTTCAACCAAAAATAATGGTTTTGGATTTATTAAACTGAGCGTTTACAAGATAATGGAATTTGTGCTTAAATGAGACTGAATAACCAGCATTTTACATCTTTAATCTTTCAGGATTTTAAAACCATTAAAAATTTTATAATTTTATCAACCTAAATTATCCTCAATGAAAAACAACAAACTATCCGAACTTAGCCTAACCGAATTAAACAAACAGAAAAAACAATTGAGCGGCCTGTTAATTGGAGGTGCTATTTTGATGTTGTTTCTGTTTGGTGCACTTTTATATCTGATTATTAAAAAACAAAACTTTGTGTTCCTAGCCGTTATTCCAGGCTGTATGCTCGCTTGGTTACCCGTTGCAATTAAATTAAGTCAATTAAATACTGAAATAAAATTACGGGGTTCAGAAACAAACTCAGGCCTGTAAAACTAAAATGGAAACAACAAATTTAAAAGATGGCGACTACTGCGTTGTGGTTAAAGGAAAGCATATCGGTAAGTTTGGCAAAGTAAGCGACATAAACACCAGTAAAACAGGCCACATAACCATTACTGTAGAACAAGATAATACTGTAAAGTTTAAAACCCTTGGCCGGAATGTAGTACTGAAAGCGCATACAAAATAAATACCTGAATTAAGATGGCGATCCAATCCTAAATACCATCATCATTAGCTTTGATCTTCCATTCGGCCTGATAGCCAAGGGAAAGGAAGCAAAAGCCATCACATCAATAGCTAAAATAGCCAAAATTAGTAACATGTTGATTACGCTGAACAGGGTTAACGCGCTGCTCCGTACTTTTATGCCACACACGAATAAATTCATGAGGGTTTTTACTAAATCGATTTTGCCATTCCTGCTCTTTGCGGGTATTTTTATAAATAGTAACGCACAAAATTATGCCATAAAGGGTATAGTGTTAGATACTGCAGGTTTGCCACTGCCCGGTGCGGTAGTCAGGATTAAATTCGGCGCCGACAGTATAGGCACCTCTGCCAATCCCGATGGTACATTTGCGTTGGATAAAATTAAATCTAAACAGTTTACCTTATCAGCAGCTTTTATCGGCTTCGATACTTTTATTAAACAGTATCAGATCGAAAAGGGTAATATGTTAAACATCACCGATATCAGGCTTAAACCATCATCGAATACACTTGAGGGCGTAGTCATTTCGGGCGTTCCTCCTGTTAAAGTAACCGAAGATACCGTGAGTTTTAGCGCCAAGGCCTTTCCTGTTAGAGATGGCGATGCTGTTGACGAAGTGCTGAAAAAACTACCCGGTATTAAGGTAGATAAGGATGGGAATGTAACCAGTCAGGGTTCGCCTGTAACCAAAATACGTGTTAATGGTAAAGATTTCTTCGGAACAGATGTAGCCACAGCCATTAAAAATCTTCCTGCCGATATTATCAAAAACCTTCAGTTTATAGACGATTATGGCGACCAGGCCAAACTTACAGGCATTAAAACGGGCGAGCCGGAAAAGGTGCTGAACCTGACCATTGAAGAAGATAAAAAGAAAGGTTATTTTGCCAGGGCCTCTGCAGGTTTGGGCAACGCCGATCGCTATAATACCAATATACGGGGAAATAGCATGAAGGGCGAACGGCAGATTTCATTCGATGGCACTTCGGCCAATGCCAATATGCGTGGTGGTGGTGGCGATGGTATTACCACCAGAAATGTTGCCGGGCTTAACTATAAAAATGAGTTTAACACCAAACTATCTGCAGATGCCGGATATAATTTTAACAACAATAAAAACAACACCATTAGCTCTACCTATACACAAACTGTTTTACAAGATGCAGGACAAAATCCGCTGAGCAGACTTGAAGATGCCCGAAACAACAGTAAGAGCGATAACTATAGCCATTGGTTTGGCGGTAATTTGGAGTATAAAATAGATACCATGAATTACCTTAAAATTTCTCCGAATTTTTCTTACAATACCAATAGTGGCAATAATACAGGTAGCTCGCTTATTACTCAGGATACCTTGTCTACCCGAAGAGAAAGCAATAATTTCAGTAATTCGAATAACCTGAATGCCCGTACCAACATATTTTACAACCATAAATTTTCGAAGAAAGGCCGGAACCTGAGTTCCTGGGGTAACATTAATTACACCAACGGCGAAAATTATGGCAATGTATATAACAAGTATTTCAATTTTGAGGGTAGAGGAATCGATTCGGCACAAAACCTGCTGAACAACCAGAATAACCGGAATTTAGGGCTTAACATTGGGGCATCATACATGGAGCCGCTTTGGAAAAAAACCTTTTTAGAAGTAAACTACAGCTGGAACCGATCATCAACAAATAATTCAAGAGATACTTATAACGTAGTTGAAGGCAATGAAGTATTTAATCCAAACCTTAGCAATATTTACGATTATCAGTTTATCACCAATAAAGTCGGGTTAAATTACAGGTATATCGGCGAAAAGCTGAACTATACACTGGGCATTAACGCACAGCCGGCCTTACTTCAGGGGCAGAATTTAAGTAATAATATTGAAACCGTTAACCGTACTTTTAACCTCATCCCTTCTGGTCGGTTCTCGTATAAATTTTCTAACCAACAATCGCTGGATGTGAATTATTGGGGTAGAAATAACCAACCTGGATTCTTACAATTGCAACCTATATCCGACAATTCGAACCTCCAGAACGTGGTTACAGGTAACCCTAATCTAAAGCCCGAATTTATCCACAGTATCAATGCCCATTACAAACAAGCCGATTGGAGTGCAGGAAAAGTAATTATGGCCAATTTCAAGTACGAACGTACTAACGATAAGGTTGTAACCACTAAAGAGCGTGTACCAGGTACTGTTAATCAGCGTACGAGTTACATTAATACAGATGGATACTATACTTTACAGGGCGATTACGACATTACTAAACCACTTTCGGAAGAGCGGAAGTTTACCATTGGCTATTCTGGTTCGGGACAACTGAACAACAACATTACTTTTACCGATAATAGCAGAATAGAAGCACGTAATATGGCCTGGCGCCAGGAACTCGAGTTTAGGGTAGACCTGAAAGATATCGTAAATTTTGAGGTAGAAACCTCTTATTCGCAAAACCTGACCAAGTATTCGAATGATACGTTTACCGACCGCCAATCTAACCGTTTCGAGTGTGGGATAGAAGGACGCAATTATTTCTTTAAAGACCTTACTCTGGGCTACGATTTCACTAAACAGATTAACTCAGGTTTTGATAACACTGCGGTGCGCAATCCAACATTGCTTCGTTTATCAATGGAATATAAGTTTATGAAGAACGATATGGCCGCTATTCGTGTAGAAGGATTCGATCTTTTTGATCAAAACTCAGGGATATCAAGAGATGTGTTCGATAACGTAATTGTGGATAAGCAAGTTAACCGATTGGGAAGGTATTTTATGTTATCACTCATCTATAGGGTGCGTAAATTTGGTGGTTAAGATTAGCTTACATTTTTTTTACGAGGAAGAGAGATTAAATATCATCTGCGCTTATCTTCTAAAAATTGCCTGGCTATTCAGAGACAGATTTTAAATCCAAAAAAACATTGGTCAAGGTAATGAACGGCCGTTTGGTATGGACTGGTTGCAGGAAGTTCATTTCGGGCCATTACCCGGCAGGGGATTTTCCGATAACGACTCAACATTTATACGCTGAAAACTCTCCGAAAATTTAGATAATAACTATAGTTAACGACACAAAGAAAAGTTGAAACTTAGATCATCTTAATATAGATAATACACACAAATACTTGATTATCAATCATTTACCAATACAAAAAATACATCTGTCTGTAAATCAAAATTTTACATCAAAAAAGCTGCAATACGAAAACTAAAATAACAGCGGTGTTTATCTCGCCCGTGTGTTGATAACTCGCTGGATATTAAACGATTTAGCACCTCATATTTGATGAGTGAATATTTGAGAAGACGGTTTTTTGCATGCTGTCGCTTATCCAAATGTGGTTTTGCAATAGCACTGGAGTAAATGCGAGTGCTGTTATGCAAAATCACTGTTCGGGTGTTAAGTCTTTCGATTAATGCTAATCTGCACTAGCCGGAAAAGTACGGCCACGTTGGATGCCTGGAAATCTGCTTGGCTGGCTATTTGACTCTTAAATCACCTCATGTTGTTTCCACGATAGGAATATTTGATGGTATAAGATTAATTGCTTTTACTTTGCGATTCCTGAATGATTTCAGATGCAGTTTTACGTCTGGAAGCTGAAACCCAATTTTTGAGTTCCGATTGGCTAAAGTATAACCGCCTGCCGGGCTTGCTTACAGGTATTTCCATTCTACTCACTTTAGAGTATAGAGATTGCACGGAAACCTTCAGGTAATCAGCTGCTTCCTTTACAGTCAAAAGGTCATTCGATCTGTCATCAACCGGACTAAGATCTGAGACCATTTCTTCGATCCGTTCTACCTTTTCAAATAACTGACGGATGATTTCAGGAAGTTTCTCAAAGCCAAATGGTTCCATAGCACAATTAATTTACCGCAATTTTGTGCATTACTTTTCTGGTATTATCCAATATTGGGGGGATTGGACTTTTGATATATTGCGCGCAAATTTCGTACTGCCCGCTGAGGATTTGCGCTGATGCAATAGTGTTGTTTTAAATCACTATCATGAAAGGCTATCTTTAAAATAATCTAATTAAAAAAGCTGGGAAATCGGGAGAACTGCCTTTTAAATATTCGACAATGATGCTTTAAGGAACTTAGCGAAGAAGGCAAAGAACAGGTTTACGGGAAACTGGTATTCTTGCAAATCCCAACTGATAAAATATTAATCAAGCATTTTATCAAAACATGCCGAATTATACTACTGGTGAGCTTTTTTGGCATCAACAAAAACAACTATCACTCAAAACACTAACTCATAACTAATTAAAAGGTTAAGGTTCGCCCCCCTTTCGTTCCCTACTTCATTAGAAAATCTTTCGCTTTGAAAAAGGGATATTGTTTTGTTGTGAATTTGGCCAAGACTTATAAACCAAGTAAATTGAGATTAAACCAATTTAAAGCATCCTCATTTGGCCCCTTTTTGTCACACGCGAAATCCTGCCTCATTGTATCATTCTCTCTCAAATCAATCTCAATGAATTACGGTTTACTCCGGGCCAGTGTTAGTTATTAGAATTTCCTTATCATCTGTCCACTCCATTTTAAATATGGAAATCAATACAAGAGGCGATAAAAAATCAGATACAACATAATGGAAAATTACTACAACAAAAATAATACATATCAAAATTGTCAGCTTACCTATGATGTAAATAGACACGCATACACACCTATTAATGTCGCATAGCGAATCTGTATGAATGGATAAACATTTCAGCAAGAGATAAAATCAAAAAAAATATTTGCTTCCTAAACGATTTGCTGTAAGATAAACTAAAATTATAGTGATTTATTTGGAAATGTTAAAGCTCTTCGTTATCATTGTTAAAGAATGTAGGATAGTATAGGATAGGAAAGACAAATCCTACATAGAATTAGCCAAATATAATCATGATAATACAACTAAGTCCTACAAGGGGTGTCATCCGTTTAGCATACACGGGCAAGCCTTATGACATTCATAGAAGTTTACTTTCTGGCGAACAACAAAAGTTTGCGCCCCATTATAACCGTTAACGATAAACTATTCATTTGTAACGAAATGTAGAACCATTTTCATCTATCTAAATTACCTATTTAATGTTCAGCTCGACATCCACCAATAAACCCGAAGGCTTGAAAAACAACGCTCTCAAAAGCCTTCACCCAGTTCTTGATATTTTCTACCCTTTATTTTCCCGGATCTTACCATTTAAGGTATATAGATACCTCGCTGTAGGTGGAATATGTTTTTTTGCAAATTTCATAATCTTCCACTCTAGCTACTATTATTTTAAACATCATGCAGCACCCTTAGCGCCACACACAGCTGCCCTGCTATGCTCCCTGTCAGTTACAGTTTTGCTTGGATATTACCTCAACAACAGATTTGTATTTAACACAGGCACGGTAAGCCGGCGCTCAAAGTTTTTGAGGTACTGTTTTACGACAATTGCAGGTGTGATCTTGTCTACTTACTTTCTCGGGTTTCTGGTCGGTATGGGGATAAATATAACGGTAAGCTTTCTGCTCAATATCGCAGTAGTCCAGTCCCTTAATTATTTCATACAGAAAGGTTTTTCTTTTAAAGACCCTTACCCGGAAAATCATGGCAAAATCCCGGTGGTTTTTCCCGAACAAAACATTGAGGGTTCTATCCAATAGCATATCTAATTTAATAACATAACCAACATCTACTTATGCATCCACAATTCAGCTTCTCCAAAAGAGAAGTGTTCACCTGCTGCATGATTTTAGTATCATGCGTCCTGCAAGCCTGCGCACAGTCAAGCGCTTCCAGTGACAACTCGGCATTTTCCTCACCGGATATCAGCAATATGCGTGAAATACGCATAGACCCGACCTCGGTGCCTGTCGTCAAGACATCGGGCTTTCTCGATTCCATTGTATATCTGCCATTGGAAACAACGGCCAACAGCGCCTTCGGAGAGGTTACGCAGATGGAAGTCACAGATAAATATTTTATCATCTGGGACAAGGTAACCAATGCCATTTTGTTCTTTACAAAAAAGGGCAAATTCCATTCGAAAATATCCAATAAAGATAAAAGCGTAAAAGTCCCGTACAAAGAAATATGTCAGTTCGCTGTTAACGAAAAAGAACAGTTGATCACCGTTGATGACCGCCATTCTCAGTATGAATACTACTATGACCTCGAGGGAAAATCGAAGGGCTTTCAGGAGAAAAAGCATTACTTAAACAACTTCTGTTCATTTAACGGAGTTGAAGTTCAGTTCTGGAACTATTATCCGGGACAGAAAAAACCGACTAATTCATTGGCCGGTAGCGTGACAATAAGTAAAAATGGAGTATCTAAGGACTATCTGCCTTATAACATCAAAGTAATAGATAATGCCGATCAATATGGAACCGACCAGTGTTTTTATAACAACCAGAACGGCCGGTTCAATTTTACCAGGACCTATGATTATACCGTATACAGCATTGATTCTACAGGCAAGTTCTCAGCGGACTATAAGTTTATACTACCGGCGGTCAACACAGCGCCAGACGACTTTCTGGATAACCCCAAATATCAGGGCAAGAGAGTTGCATATACACAGGAACATACCGATCTATTATTTGGTATAACCGATTTTTATGTTCATGGAGAGAATATTGCCTTCAGGACGACAGGAATCGGATCCAACATTATTAGCATTTACAATTTAAAGTCCGGAACCCAGGTATCACCGTCCAATGCCATCTCAGACAAAAAGAGCTATATGCTTCCATTTGTAGACAAACGCTATTATGCCATGGATAAGGATGGCGGACTCATTTCAGGCGTGGATGCAGTTTCATTGTTCAAAGCCAGGCTAAAACTTATAGGTACCGAAGGGTGGAACAGTTCACTTCCTCCATCTTTAAAGGCCTTTTTCAAGACGGACAACCAACAAAACCCCGTCCTGACAATAATGCATTTAAAACAGAAAATCTAAGATCTAACATTAATCTCAAAACATGAAAAAACTATTAACGGATAAAAGATGCTATTTCCTGCTATCAATTGTAGGGGTATTCATTTTAAGCATCAACATGCAGACAAACGCCCAGACCGGTACCGGGGGAGGTTGTCAGACAACACAAATCCCCTATCCCCACAATTATAAGGCAGAGAAACCAAAAATGGAAGATTGCAGTTATTGCGTATCAGGCGCCGGAAACGTAGGTGTTGCCGTAGTCAACCATCAGGGCGTCCAGATCGGAATGAGTTATGCGAGAACGAAAGAAACCATCGCTGCTTCAACAGTTGCCTGTACATATCTGCCGAATGATCCATTCGCATATTGTACACAGGTTGTGATTTCTGGCGGTGTAGCAGACTGCAGCCCGATTTTCATACCCAGCCCTGGTTATACAGGCACTGCCCCAGGACCAACAACGGGTGCTGGCGGCACCGGCGGTTCTACAGGCACTACAACCGGAACAGGTCTGACAGGAACAGGCACGGGCGGTCATTGATCGATTTAAAATAACATTAGATATGAAAAAACTATTAACAGATAAAAGAATCTACTTCTTGTTATCAGTCCTCGGGGTGTTTATTTTCAGTATCAACATCCAGACAAATGCCCAGACGGGAACCAGTCCGGAAGGCTGTAAGACGGATAAGATTTCTTACCCACGGAACTATAAGGCGGAAAAGCCCAAAACTGTAGACTGTAGTTATTGTCTGTCTGCCAATATGAATGGCGGCACCTCGGTGTACAACCATCAGGGTGTCCAGATCGGGATCAGCTATGCAAGGACAAAGCAGACCATTGCAGCATCAACAGTCGCGTGTACTTATTTACCAGATGATCCGAATGCCTATTGTACACAGGTCCTTATTTCAGGGGGTGTTGTGGATTGTACGCCAGTGTTCATTCCGGTAAACGGTTACACAGGAACTGCCCCAACCCCGTCAACCACAGGCTCCAATGGTGTCCCTACAGGGACTGATGGGAATCCTGTCGAAACAGGGACTGGCACCGGGACAGGTGGTCATTAATTAATTTAAAAATTACATCAGTCGAAGATTTTCTGGTTTAAATTGACCGTTCCGGATAACTAAACATCCGGGGCGGTTATTTCCTTTATTGTAATGAAATACAAACTTCCTTTTTTGATCACCGCGATCCTTCTGGCCTGCGCGGTGTACAGCAATCTCAACCAGCTCTCATTTGCATCTGTCGATGATAACTGGATGCTCCTCAATGAAAAGCTGGTCCGTTCAACTTCTTTTAATATGCAGTTCCTTAGCGAGGTATTTACCCGTATCAATTCGCTTCAGTATTCACCTGTCAATACCATTTATTATTACCTGGTATATCAGATCAATGGTTATGACGCCTACTGGTTCCATCTATTTTCTTTTTTTATCCATCTTTCAAATGTGGTACTGATATATGTGCTGACTAAAAAAATCATTACCGTTTATAAGCTGGCCAATCCCGATATTATTGCATGGTCGGTAGCGCTCTTATGGGCGGTAGTCCCCTTCAATGTGGAAGCGGTAGTATGGATATCGGCATCAAAAATCCTGTTATATACATTCTTTGGTATGTTATCTTTTATATTCTTTATCGATGCACTATTGGGGCGGAAAAAAATATATTATCTATTAAGCGTTATTTCATTTATTTTATCCTGCCTTTGCAAAGAGCAGGCAGTCCTGTTCCCGCTTATGATGGCGGTATTTGTTTTTACCTGTCAGACAGGACCTGCATATGAAAAATTCATAAAGAAAATTACTTTGCTTCTTCCCTTCCTGGCGATCGCATTCTTTTTCGGCCTGGTATCCCTGTACGTTGCCATATATGGCACAGGAACACATGATATTCCTAGATATGCCTTCAGTCAGCGTATTGTACTGAGCTTTTTTTGCATCGGATTTTATATATTCAATCTATTTGTGCCGGTAAACCTTCATTACCATTATGCTTTTCCCGTCTCTCCCGGGACTACGCTTCCCTCATCATATTACATATATCCTTTTGCAATGCTGCTGATTGGCTGGCAACTGAAAAATTTCTTAAAAAACAGTGTCAACAGGGGATTTTATCTTTTCTGCCTCGGCTTGTTTATTGTCCATCTGCTGCTGTGTGTACAGATATTCCCGTTGGCGAGGGCTTCGATGCTTGCTGACAGGTATATGTATATCCCTTCGATCGGACTGATTATGCTTGTCATCTGTTTGCTTAATATTACACTCAGACCGACATTCGATAAGTTCACCATAAAAAATACTGTGTTGGTAACCGGCTATGCAGCTTATCTTTTAACAATAGCCTTCTATAGCCATAACCTGATAGACAACTGGAAAATGCTGTCACTATAACCTGTACCTATGAAAACCAAAAACCTCAACTATTTTTTAACGGTTCTTTTGATCGCAGTATCAGGCGGGCTCATATTTATGTTCCTGCGCCCGTTAAAGGCCCAAACATTAACTGCGGCGAAGGCAAAGCCTGAGGCGCCTTCAAATGCAGATCCCGTTTTAGCACTCAAAGCCTCGTTCTACGACATCTATCCTTCCCTGGTCCTGCCTGATGATGGATTCAAACTGAAAGATACAGACAGTATACTTACGCCGGACAAAAAATTCATCCCCTTTAGCAAACTTATCGGCAACGGGGAAAAACTTATATTCAGATATTCCTACATCGACTGCGATGTGTGCGTTGATTCCGTTCTCTCAGCCGTTCAGCGGATCACCAAAAAAAATAAAATCAATCAGCTCATCGTACTGACCGATACCAAAACCGAAAGGGATTTTATGCTCAAGAGCCAGTATAAAAAGCATCCCTACCCGGTATATGCGCTGGTACGCAACAAACTCGGCCTGACCATGGAAAATAAAAACCTGCCATTTCTGTTTGTGGTGTCCCCGGACATGAGAGTATCAAAAGTTTTTATCCCTTTTAAAGAAAGTCATTACCAGACACAGCAATACCTTGGTTACATCTTCAAGTACCTTAATGTCATTTAAAAAGATGCGCGTAAAAACCGTCATATTTTTAATTCTGGTGATATTCTTATCCCTTCAGGACAGCTATGCGCAGGTCCAGGGAAAATTGGGCGGTATACGTGGCGTTGTACTTGACTCGGTTACTTCAGCCCCTATTCCTTCGGTTACCGGGACGGTTTACGCCGGAAAAGACAGCACGATCATAAAATACCTGTTTACCTCAAATACGGGCAGTTTTGATTTTAAAGACCTGCCTGTTGGCACACCGTTAACGGTTAGCCTAAGCTTTATCGGATACAGGACATTTACCAAAAAGATCAGCCTTTCCCAAGACGCCTCCCTTTTTGACATGGGGGAGATCAGGCTTCCGCAAAGGAACAATATACTCGACGAGGTGGTCATCACCGGCCAGAGGCCACCGATCGTGATGCGTAACGACACCCTAGAAATAAACGCCGAGGCCTTCAAAACAAAAGAGAATGCGGTTGTAGAAGATCTGCTAAAAAAAGTGCCTGGTGTAGTGGTGTGGGCAGATGGAAAAATCACCGTAAACGGTAAGCCTGTAAGGCAGCTTCTGGTGGAAGGAAAACCTTTTTTCGGCGGCGATCCTGTTGTCGCGATCCGTAACCTGCCCAAAGATGCGATCAACAAGATAAAAGTTTATCGAGAAACCGCAAATCCTGATTCCGTAAATGTCAATACGGGGATGGTGATGGACATCTCCTTAAAAAACGATAAAAAAAGTGGCTATTTCGGTAAGATCGGAGGTGGTGCCGGTACAGATAAAAGATATGAAGCCAGTGGGGCATTGAACAGGTTCAGCCCAAAAAACCAGACGAGCATCTTTGCCGTCGGGAACAATGTGAACAAAGAAGCCTATGATGTGGGAAGCATGCTCAGGCAGAGTGTATACAGGCCTGGTGGATCCGACAACAGCGGTTACCAGTCAAATTTCTTTAAAAACGGTCTCAATAGGTTCAGGGCTGCCGGCTTTAATTTTAGCAGGGACTGGAAGAAAGACATCAGTTTAAGGAGCGAGTACTTCACTTACCTATCCGGTAACGAAACAGAGAAAAACCTCCAGAGCGCAATTGCCCTTAATTCAGGTTATCTGAATCAACAAAGTATGGAAACCAGTAACAACACTTTGCTGAACCATAAATTCTATGGTTCCCTTGATAAGATAAACAGCACATATGAATACCATATCACCCCGGTATTTGAATGGAACAAAACCAGTTCAGGGAGTCAGAGTTCATTATTAACTACGGGAGAGGACGGCAGGCTGCTGAACAAAAACGAGATCGGTTCAGAAGACTGGAACAATAAAAAAAGGCTCTCATTAGACCTGGACTACCGCAAAAAATCAATGGTGAGTGACGGACTGAAAGCAAAATATAATATCGATTTTACCCAATACGAGCAAGAAGGCATCTATAAAACCGGGTTTAGTGCATTTGGAGTGGACGGAACTGTTGAAGAAATAAAAAGCTTTAACCGGCGGTCAGCCTCCCATGGTTACTTTCTAAACCAGTCGCTGGGTAATGAGTTCAGTATTCCACGCCTGGTCGGATTTCTGCGCATTTTTAACCCGTTACTCACCAACACAGCAACCTTACTGAACCAAAAAGATACCAGAGAGGTCAACAACTTCGATCCTGCGGCAAACGCTTACAGTTCAAGAAACAATTACCTATCCAATTCAGCAGATTATCAATTACTACAGGAAAGGCCGGGGATCAGGTTTTCGGGTACGAAATTCAGGGAAATGCCAAACCGGTACTACAGATCACTGTCTTATACAGTTGCACTTGAGGGCCAGTTCCTGGCACAGAGAAACAACTCAGATAAATCTTTCCAAAACCTAAAGCGCAATTATTCTTCTTTTCTCCCCTCATTCAACCTGCGTTACAATCACCGCAGGCAGGATGCTTTCGAAAGGACTGTCTCGCTGAATTACTCTACGGCAATCGAACTGCCTTCAATTGCCCAACTGGTTCCGCTAATAGATAGCATTAATCAAAACTACCTTGCACTGGGCAATCCCCGTTTAACAAAACAATACAAACATGAAATGCGTGTTTCCTTTACCGGCACCAGGACAAATAACGGCGGTACGCTGAATGTGAACCTGAGCGCGGGAGTGTACGCGAACAAATTCGCGGACAGCAGTTTTTATGATAATGCTGGCAGACGCATCAGCTATACGGTAAACGTTGGTGGATTTAAGTACACCGCTTTGGACATGAACTACATCAGATCGGCCAAACTCTTCAATAAACCACTTGGCCTTTTCTTTTACAATGTTGTCAACTACTCGGTCTCTCCTTATTATCTCAATGGTGAAATGAACACCTCCAATAACCTCTATGCAACGGTTCTTGGCAAATCAAATTTCGTTTTTAACGACCTTTTTCAATTCGACCTTGATGGAAGTGTCACCTATTACCGTAACACATATAAAGGTGCATCTTCGGGAAATTACCAGCGCCTTCTCTCCACCGCACTGAACCCCAGCCTCCAGATTATGTGGCCCAAAAGGGTCACTTTGGTAAACAGCCTTCTTTACAATGTTGACAACAGCTCTTATGCTGAAAAAATAACATCTGCGATATGGAACCTGAGCATTTATTACCGGATGCTGAAGAAAGAAACACTGGAACTAAAATTCACGGCTAACGACCTTTTAAGGCAGCGTACCAATGTGATCAGCTATGTAAACAACAATACGGTAAGCCTCGGGCGCTCAAACAACCTGCAGCAGTTTTTTCTCATCAGCATGTCTTACTTCCCGAGGCATTTCGGAATTAAAAAAACGGCTAAAACCGATAAACCATAACCTACCTATCAAAAACACATAACGCTCTAATTATGATCCTTCAACCTACCTCACAACTTACTGTACCGCTAACCAAGGGTTATAGCGATAAAAGCCGTGTTTATTTTGAACAGGCTGCAGAAAAAAGACTCTACTGGAAAAATCGCAATGCTTACTACAGCAGTTACCTGATGCAGTATTTTGCCTTTCTCATCCCCGCAGGCTCCAGGGTCGCGGAACTGGGATGCGGTACCGGTGATTTGCTCAATGCGGTAAAACCGTCATTCGGGCTCGGTCTGGATTTTTCGGCAAACATCCTTGAAATTGCCTCGGAGCGTTTTCCGGATCTAAAATTCCTGAATTATGACGTGGAAGATATGCAGATCGGTGAAAAGTTTGATTATATCATCATTTCTGACCTCTTCCATACCTCACAGGATATACAGAAAATCCTCAGAAACATTAAGTCCATGAGCACGGACACTACCAGAATCGTGATTTCAAATTACAACTATCTATGGGAATTCCCGGTAAAGACTGCCGAGCTTCTCGGACTCAAGCAACCGTCCCCCTTTGCAAACTGGCTATCACCACGGGACATCAAGAACCTGCTGGAGCTATCGGGTTTTGAATCCATAAAGCATGATAAAAAACTTTTCATACCATTCTATATACCATTCTTAAGTACCCTTTTCAATAAATTCATCGCCAACATCCCAATATTGAACAAGCTGGCAATGGTTGATTTTTTTGTGGCGAGACCTGTTGCCGGGGAAGTGAAAGAATATTCCGTCTCTATTATCATTCCGGCAAAAAACGAGGCCGGTAATATCGAAAACGCAATAAGACAGACACCTTTTTTCGGCTCGGCACAACAGTTCGTTTTTATCGAGGGCCACTCAGATGACGGCACTTATGACGAAATGCTCAAGGTAAAGCAAACTTATAAGGATAAGGATATTCTGGTAATCAGGCAGAGCGGCAAAGGAAAGGGAAATGCGGTAAGGGAGGGATTTGAAATGGCCACCGGAGAGATACTTATTATTCTGGACGCAGACCTGACCACTCCACCGGAAGACCTTCCAAAGTTCTATGATGCATTAAAGGCTGGCAAGGGAGAATTCATCAATGGCTGCCGCCTGGTTTATCCGATGGAAAGAGGTGCGATGCGCCCGCTTAACCTTATTGCCAATAAAACCTTTGGAAAGATATTCTCTTATCTACTCGGCCAGGATGTAAAGGATACTCTTTGCGGGACCAAGGCGCTTATGAAAGCCGACTATCAGCGCATAAAAGAGAACCGCTCCTACTTTGGCGACTTCGATCCCTTTGGCGATTTTGATCTTTTGCTCGGCACTGCAAAGCTCAACTTGAAGATCGTCGAAATATACGTAAAATACAAGGACAGGGTTTATGGAACAACCCAGATCAGCCGTTTTAAACATGGCTGGATGTTGCTTAAAATGACTCTTTTTGCAGCCAGGAAAAGTAAATTTTTGTAACATATTATTTTAGAAAAGATGCAAAAAATCAAGTGGTTTTATATTATAGCCGCATTCTTAGCACTCACAATCGAATTTAACGACAATACTTTTAAACTGGTGAGCAGGGAAGCTTTTGATTCCTTTCAGAAAGACAGTGAAAGCTTATCTGTAGGCAGGGTACTTAGGTCTGAAAAAGAGGGCGCATTTTCCCACGGTGGCTTTCTCGGATGGAACCACCCATACCGCGCTTCGGCCGGCAAAAACATCTCTGTACACGCTAGGTTTGACGGTTGGGGCTACGAACTTCCCAGCTTGCCCGACAAGTTTTCCTATCAGTATTATGCGCTGGAGAAAGGGTTAAGGGTCGATGACTATGAAATGTATTTTTCCCAGTCCGGGGGACAGAGTTTTATATATTACCTGATCGGCCATATTACCGGAGTGAGCGGTAATCAGCTTGTATCATGGTGCAGGATGCTGAATGCAGCATTTACCGCCCTTGTGATCTGCGGCTTTCTTTACTGGGGCCAGCAGAGGTTTGGCCTCTTCCCTTCTTTATTTTCTTTCCTCATCCTCTTTATAGCTCCATGGCTGATACTTTTCGCAAATAACATGCTGTATGTTACGGGATTTTTTTTCCTGCCCCTGGTGATTAACCTGTTATACCTGGAATACTGCTACAGAAAAACCAGGCCGGGTTATTTCGTGATTTTCGGACTTACCGCCGGAACAATATTTCTCAAATGTATCATTGCCGGATTTGATTTTATTATCCCCACCCTGGTCGGCGCGGTAATTCCTGTTATAGTCTATGGGTATCTTGGCAAAATGGAAAATAAAAAAATCCTGTCTTTTACCTTTGCCAGTTCCATAGGTGGACTCTTTGCGGTGGCTTCCGCACTGGCACTCCTTATTTCTCAGCTTGCTTATTTCCATCATTCCTGGCAGATGGCCATAGATTACATCATCAATACCAGTGAGCGTAGGACATATGGAAACCAGCACGACTTGAAGGATATTTACCTGGCAAGCGCAGACTCCACACTATCAAATATATGGATGGTTTACAGTAATGCGGTTGTTATAAATTTTGCAGATATCATACCACTTGCGAAGATTGGATTGGTTGTAAAAATAAAGCACGTCCTATGGGCATCTCTTATACTGGCAATGCCGGTTCAATTTACACCCAGTCAGTACAGCCGTCCACTGAATGCGCTGATGATCGCTACCGCCTTAGCCCTTGCTGGCCCTTTGGGCTGGTTCACCATATTCAAATTCCATGCGATCAGCCACACACACATGAACTTTGTAATCTGGTACATTCCATTCATGCTGTTTGCCTCCTTATTTACAGGAATGGCTTTAAAAACCTATTTGGAGCTTTTAAAAAAGCTGGTGTTCCCTTCGCACTACAGCACAGGAAAATCGTCGGTAGAACATTAAAAAACAATGGGCCCAGCACTCAGAATACCTAAAATATATACTTTTTCAATCCAAATCCCTCGGTTCCAAAAAAGAAAACTCCCCTGTGTGGTCAAACAAACCTTAAGGTTGATCAAGACGTTGGGACATTGCATCATTCATTAACACTCAGATAAATTACTATGGGCTTATTCCGTTTTCTTTTGGCCATTGCTGTGATCAGCGCACATGTTGGTCCGATATTCGGGCTCCGGTTTGTTCCCGGGCCGGTTGTTGTACAGACTTTTTTTATTATTTCAGGTTTTTACATGTCTCTTGTTTTAAACCAGAAATACAATAGCTTCTGGCTTTTTATATCAAACAGGCTGCTCCGCATATATCCGACTTACTTTTTGATTTTACTTCTTTCCCTAGGTGCATACACTGCGTTATATTTTGCTTATGGTAAAAACAGTATTCCCCTGTTCCAGGCTTATTCCGATTCCAAAGTGGGACTATCTACACTGATCGGCCTTGGGATAACAAATTTAACCATCCTGGGGCAGGACGTGTTCCTGTTCATGGGCTACGATACAGGTGCGGGACAACTCTACTTTACAAAAAATTTCTGGGCGACTTCACCCCAGCTTTGGCACCTTTGTGTAATCCCACCGGCATGGACATTGTCCGTTGAAATCATCTTTTATTTTCTGGCGCCGTTTATCCTTAAAAAAAATATAAAGTTAGCCGTGCTTGTGATGGCTATATCAATTGGCCTGCGCATTTGGTGTTACTATGGGATGGGTCTGACCGGTGATCCCTGGACCTTCCGGTTCTTTGGCAACGAACTTTTCTTTTTTACGCTCGGAAACGTTTCCTATCTGATATACGAGAAGGTAAAAACCTATACCGTTCCAACGTGGATAAACCATTCAATACTGGTCGCAGTGGTTTTTATCACACTTAATTATCTGGATTTCCTTCCTGACAAAAGCATCATATTTCAGTTCACTGTGCGGGACATTGTTTATTTTGCGGTAATTACCGTAGCGGGTCCTTTTCTTTTTGGCTATCTAAAGGATAGCCATGTCGACAGGTTTATCGGTGATCTCACCTTTCCGGTTTACCTTTCTCATTGGCTGATACATAAAGCATTTTTCCTGATGCCATACCAGTACCTGAAAAATTCATTAAGTGTGGCTACCGCCACCATAATTTTATCAGTTGTCATAAGGTTATTTGTTGACGTTCCGGTAAACAGCTATAGAGAGAAAAGATTTTTGAAAGCAAAAAAAACAGAAGAGCTGGCACCTGTGACGGGGTAGTATTATTCAGATCATCCGCATAGTTCCTCATTAACTAATTTGAAGATCCAATAAATAGTACAACCCATGGCTCCGAACCGCAATCCACTTAAAGAAATCTTCGAATAACCGCTAGATTTTTAAAAGAATATATTTATACATGGGAAAAACAGAAATCATTATTTTGAGCCTTATTATTCTTATGCCACTAGCGGCCTTGTTTGATCTAAGCCGACATGTGGCCGATCGGGTTCAGCAATTTATATGGGTGATGTTCATATTATTTGTACCCTTTTTCGGCCCAGCGGCTTACCTCATCTACTCGGGCTAATATATAAATATATGACTTAGTTCGATTCACGGCGAATCGACAGGATCGATTATTTTTTGGTTTCCTATGAGAACATGGGACTAAGCGGAACCCATGAAGTAACGATAATTCTAGCGTAATTCAAAATATCCAGTTCACCCAAGCATACTTCCAAGATGGAAAAAATAATTTTAGCCTTCTGATGAACTCCGAACTTTTGGGTCAACCACATTAGAAAATTAAACAATACACAAGACAGTATCAATGCTCAATTTTAAAATTATGAAAACTTACATTACCTGCGCCACGCTGTTGATATCAGTAGTCCACGGATTTCCTCAATCTTCAGCTGTCATGCTACAGGATGACCTTTACCCCTATAAATCGGCATTATTATCAAGATTCATCCCATTAAATAATGGCGAACTTTCGTATGCTGCATGCCTGATGGAACCCAAAACTTTTATTGATCAAGTCAACCAGTTTAAAATAAAAGCAAACAAGGAACGTAAAAACAAGAAAACCGGACGCTTGGTAGAGAAGGACATCGACTATTTCGCCCGCAATATTGTAGAATACTATGTTTCCCATTACGGACGGGATTCTTTAGCGATGGCACGGATCCAGCAGATAAATGCAGCGCAGCAATCGGATCCCAGCTATGGCAGTTTAATTAAAGAAGCCTCAAAAAAATTGCAGGTTAAAACACTGGGTAGTGCAGACAAAAAATTTCTTAGTAAATATGTTTCAGATTCCTCAGATTTAAATAATACAGAGCTGTATAAACATTCTGCCGCATACCGCGACTGGATAGATACCTATATCTACAACATTAATATCGACAGGCAGTTCCGGTACAGTCCAAGTGAATACGAAAACCGTTATCTTTTGCCATTAGAAGCCCTTCGTAACAACATCCCCGCAGGTTTCATCAAAAACCACCTTACCTATCAACACACCCTGTATGCCCTCAAAATGGTTACCAACCCGCAAAAGACCGATAGCTTATATGCAGATTTTTCAAAGCGAAAAGAGAACAAGGAATACAAGGCGGAAATAAATCAAGTATACCGTAATTTAATATCAAGCAGGCCCAACTCACCTGCGCCCGGTTTCAGTTATCATGATGTAGATGGTAAATTGATCAGGTTAAGTGACCTCCGAGGCAAGTATATTTATATTGATATATGGGCAACCTGGTGCGTGCCCTGCATTGCAGAAATTCCATTTTTATCTAAACTGGAATCAGATTATAGCGCAAAAAACATTATCTTCTTAAGCCTTTCTGTAGACCGAAATTCAGATAAGTCAAAGTGGGCCAGTTACGTTAAAAACAACAAGCTAAAGGGACTACAGGTCATGGCCGACAAAGATTTTGATTCTGATTTTCTCAGAAAATTCAACGTCGCCTCGATTCCAAGGTTTATTCTGATTGATCCCGAAGGAAAGATTGTTTTCGCTAATGCCGCAAGGCCTTCTGATCCAGAATTGCGTAACCATTTCGATCATCTCTTAAAATAGGCAGACCGATACTTATATCAGTCATGACTAATTTCAATCAATAAAAAAAGCGCCTCAATCCTGATAGCGCTAGTTTAGATAAAAAGTGCAGACCCTATGGGTTTGCAGTGCAAAAATCGGAAATAGCTCCGAAATAGAGGAAATTAAGTCCAAAAGGAACTTATTGGATAAACCATTACCTGTTGACCCCTTCCCGCCAAAAACATTTACTTCATAGCGTCACAGTATCAATAACTTACAAATAATTCAAAATTGGTGCATGGGGTCAACCAATTGTGGTTTATCCAAGTTGATCTCTTATCCCGGATTTCCACATGGGATGCCGGCAACTGAATCCGGCACAATTAACAAAGACATTTTAGAGTTTATTAAATCGTAATAGATTCAATTTAAAATACAAAAAGAGGCACTTACAGCATGCCTCTTTTTGCTATGCCCAAATTCTCAGAAACAATACAAGTTCAGCTTATTTCAGTACGTAAGAATTGAAATTCTCGAAAGCTTGAATATCTTCCTGCTCAACCTTGAGAACCTTAATATTCAAGTGATACAGAACTTCTTTCATACTATGTTTTCTCATCTCGCCTGTTTCCAAAAGCCCAAGTATCCTTTTAAGGGCCGAGGCAGTGTAAATCGCACATAGTGGTTCGAAACGACCATCATTCTCGAAAACATATGCCTCAAAACCGGTGAAATGGCGATAGGCATCAATAAGCTTTTTTAGGGCTTTACCATTCATTAGAGGCGTATCGCATGCAAGGACAAAATGATCTTCAAGGGGATTCTTTAGATGAGCCGATAATAATCCTAGCAATGGACCGCCAATATCTATTGGGAAATCGTCAACTATCAAATTGCTCTCCTGAAAATAGTTGATATAGGTCTTCTTTTGCATGGGATTAATCGAAACCTTGACAGTTAGCCCCAGACTAGAAAGTTTTTCAAATGCATGTTGCGCCCAGTTCTGCTGTCCAAGAGATATAAGTTCCTTATCGGTACCCATCCTGAGGCTCTTGCCACCACAAAATATAATCCCTAAAATCTTCATAGATTCAATAGTATTTTTTTTAGAAATGAGCCCTGTGCTTACTCTTTGATATTTCATGAAATGTTTAACCGTTATCGCTTTATTGTTTTTAATCTGGCGTTTTAGGCCAATAGCGAATATTGTTAATATCAGATCCTGTTTGAGTAAACATTACATATCAGGATCATTTTAAGTATCGGATTTTGCAATTACCTCTCAAAGACAAATATCATAATGGCTTGTTAAAGTATTTCAAATAATATATTTTATGGGATAAAATTAGCTAAATTTAACTTAGTATGCAGGTAGCGAGATAAGATCATAAATTGGCGAAATATCATGAATAGACAACAGCTAAAAACACTGCAAAAGCATAATCATCAGTAAATTAATGAGTGGCACAATATTGGAAATAGAGTATTTGCCGACAACATTTGCTTATGAAATAAAACATGGAGATGATGAACACAGAAAGTATAGCTAATCACCCTACTGCTAACATTGGGATCAAAAAATTCCATAACGGGCACTTTGCAGATATGGAAGATGTTCTCGCAATCGAGGAACCTTTGGAAATCAGATTAGCATACGGCCCGGTAGGCGACCGCAATGTTTCAAATATTTCGGTAACCATGCGTACCCCAGGCTCGGATGAAGAGCTAGCAATAGGTTTCCTATTTACTGAAGGCATAATTTCAGGCCGAGAACAGATCTCACGGGTAGCACACCTTTTCATTGCCTGCAGAGAGAATAAACAAAATACCATTTTGGTAGATCTAAGTGAAAATGCCATCCCGAGATTACCGGAAATAGAGCGGTCTTTTTATACGACATCAAGTTGCGGAGTTTGTGGAAAAGGCTCTATAGAGGCAATCAGAACAGTCGGCAATGCGAAAACAGAAGAAGTTGAATTATTCAAGATAGACATCGGAACACTGATTGCATTGCCAGAGCGACTTCGGGCAGAGCAAATGGTGTTCAGAAAGACGGGAGGTTTGCATGCTTGTGCTTTTTTCGATAGAGATGGCAGGCTATTACTGGTCCGGGAAGACGTTGGTAGGCACAACGCCCTTGATAAGCTAATCGGTGCTGGATTGGAAAATAGAACTGTCCCAATGGATAATGGGATACTTATGCTAAGTGGGCGCGCAAGTTTTGAGCTGATCCAAAAAGCGGTTATGGCAGGAATTAAGATCGTGGTAGCTGTAGGTGCACCCTCAAGCCTGGCGGTCGAGTTATCCAAAGAATTCAATATTACACTTATAGGATTTATCCGCGAGGATCGCTTTAATATATACGCTTCGCCGGAGAGAATAATTTTTGAATAAAATGAAGATAAGAATCAAGGAACAATCAATCAGATTTAGATTGACACAAAGCGATGTCAGGAACCTGCATGCAAAAGGGGAGCTGGAAGAGCATACAGATTTTCTTACCGGCAGATTTACGTATGCGATTGCAGAGTCCGAGGTTGGAAACCTATCTGCAACGTTCGAAAATGGGAGGATTACACTTCAGATCCCAAGAGAGATGATCAATGAACTCGAATCGACGGATCGGGTGGGCTTTTCCGGAAATACGGGAACATTGAAGCTATTGATCGAAAAGGATTTCACCTGTCTTGACAATACAATGGAGGATCAGAGTGATAATTATCCAAATCCGCTATTAGCTTAAGAATCGTTATGGAAAATAAAAAAATAGATAGCGTACCTTCAGCGGAGAACCCGTATAAGCTTCTCAATCTAAAGGTTGTCCCCGCAAAAAAATGGGCTGCCGGTATCCCTGCGGTGTTGGCGGCCATGGCAGATCTGGTAGAAGAAGATATCCCCTTCCGCGGAATGCGGGCACTATTGACCATGAACCAGAAAGGCGGCTTCGACTGCTCAAGCTGTGCCTGGCCGGATCCTGATGATGAGCGTTCGGTAGTTGGAGAATATTGTGAGAATGGTGCAAAGGCACTTGCTGAGGAGGCCACTTCTAAAAAAGTCACAGCAGATTTCTTCGCCTCCAATTCGGTGTTTGACCTTGCAAAACTCACCGATTTTGAGATCGGCAGAAAAGGGCGTCTTACCGAACCGATGTACCTTCCTAAAGGAGGAACACATTATGAGCCAATAAGCTGGGATGATGCATTCAAGAAAATCGCAACGCACCTGAACGGACTTGAATCTCCCGATGGTGCAGCATTTTACACTTCTGGTAGGACAAGCAACGAGACTTCTTTTCTTTATCAGCTTTTTGCAAAGGAATTTGGCACCAACAATATGCCTGATTGTTCGAATATGTGTCATGAGACTAGTGGAACTGCACTGGCATCGACCATAGGCATTGGAAAGGGAACAGTAAAACTGAGTGATCTTTATGACACCGATGTTATCGTGATCATTGGTCATAATCCAGGAACGAATGCGCCTCGAATGATGAGTGCGCTGGAGAAAGGAAAGGCTAATGGCGCAAAGATTATCGCCATTAACCCCTTGCCTGAGGCAGGTCTTATGGGGTTTAGAAATCCCCAACAGCTAAATGGGGTGCTGGGAAGTGGCGTACAGCTTGCAGATCTTTACCTTCCAGTAAAGATAAACGGTGACATGGCTCTGCTGAAAGCCATAGAACTTTTACTTCATCAGGCTGAAAAGGCCGAGCCTGGAAGGATATTTGATTTAGAGTTTATTGAAAACAATACTGTGGGTTTCCAGGATTATATTTCACAGTTCGAAAACTACGATGCTGGCAAGCTCGCTGAATCGGCTGGAGTTTCTTTGGAGCTTATCGAGTCGGCAGTAGAAATGCTCAAATACAAAAAAAGAATAATTTTCTGCTGGGGAATGGGACTTACCCAACAGCCCAACGGAGTAGAGATGCTCAAGGAAATCGTTAACATTGTACTATTAAAAGGCAGTATAGGAAAGCCTGGAGCTGGGTTGTGTCCGGTAAGAGGACATAGCAATGTCCAAGGCAACAGAACTATGCTCATCAACGAAAAGCCTACTGTAGCGCAACTTGACAGGATTAAAGAGGTATTCGGATTTGAACCGCCAAGAAAACATGGTTTTGATGTTGTAAATGCGATCCATGCGATGCATGATGGAAGGCTCAAGGTATTCTTTGGAATGGGTGGAAACTTTATTTCCGCAACACCTGATACCTCTTATACAGCAGCGGGAATGAGAAAGCTTGACCTGAGTGTCCATGTATCCATTAAGATGAACCGGAGCCATTTGGTACACGGAAAAGAAGCGCTCATTCTTCCAACCCTTTCCAGAAGCGATAAAGATATAGTAAATGGGGAGGCCCAGTTTATAAGCACAGAAAACTCGATGGGCGTTGTTCAGTCATCAAAAGGGATCCTTGTTCCGGTATCCGACAGGCTAATCAATGAGACCCAGATCGTGTGCAGAATGGCTAAAGCTACACTTGGTAAGAGATCAGTAGTAGATTGGGATAAATACCATGACAGCTACGATCAGGTGAGGGATATTATAGAAAAGTGTATACCTGGATTTGAAAACTATAATCAGAGAGTGAGGGAAAAGGGTGGTTTCTATTTACCAAATGCAGCCAGAGACGGTAAGTTTATAACCGAAAAATATATTGATAAAGCTCCCTTTACAATCAGCCAAGTTCCCAACAATAAGCTTGAAGATGGAGAATACCTAATGGCAACAACCAGAACCCATGACCAATTCAACACTGTTGTTTATGGATTGGAAGACCGGTACCGTGGGATAAAGAACGAGCGCAGAGTCATTTTTATGAATGAAGAAGATATACAAAAGGCTGGCTTTAAAAATGGCGATAAAGTAGATCTCTACAATTACGATGATGACATAGAGCGAATTGCCCCATTATTTGTGATAGTCTCCTATAGTATTCCTAGGGGCAATACGGTAACCTATTTTCCGGAAACCAATGTACTGGTATCTGTCAACAATGTTGTTGGAGAAAGCAATATGCCCGCTTCAAAGTTCGTTCGAATAAAGATCAAAAAGCATGTTCCAATCATCAGCGAATAGTTACCATATTGCCCTTCTTCTTGAAGTTATTTCCCTAGCTGACTTCTAAGTGCAAGTTGTCGACCGTGAATAGCCAATGCTCTCGCATGCCCTATTTGCTCATCATTCCATATCTTGAGCGATGACTGGAGATTATAAGTATCTTGTATAGCCATGGCTAAGGTAATGGCATCGCGATATGCCTTGGCCGATCCCGAAGCTGTATGAGGACGTACTAGATAAGCTGCATCGCCAAGTATCGCAACATTCCCATGGAACATTTTTGGCACCTCCATATCCAGTATCACCTGTACAAATGGATTTTTTGTCTGATACACTCTTTTTCTCAGAATTTCGGGGAGCTCCGCCGCTGCCCTTGCCCTAAGCTCGCTTAAATTTTCTTCGCTGAGGTGACTAGCTGGGATGGAAAATTCATGTGGTCTTCCATCCTTATCGGTCAAGATTCCCTTGAGCTCTGCTAATGATTTATTTTGAAACCATACCCAATTTAAAAGACGTTTCCCTTCTTTAAGTTCACCCTCTGGACCAGGAATAGTATAACAGAGCAAATGTGAATTTGAATATGGATAAATAGAGAATTTATCTGAAAAGAAAGCGATTTCCTTGTCGCTAAGCTCACTTTCGGGAATAAGTCCCCTATAGGCGATGTAACCAGCATAGCGCGGATGAATTCCGGGAAACAGGTATTCTCGAACTGTGGAGTTCACCCCGTCTGCACCGATGAGAAGATCTGCCTGGATTATTTCACCGTTTTTAAAAGTTGCCCGAATATTTCCCTGCTGATCGCTAATGCCTGTTAGCTCATACCCCTGATGATATCTCGAGGTTGGAAAGGAATTCCTCAACTGTTTCCATAAATAGTTCCAAGAGGTAAAGACAGTATCATTGGGATAAATCAACGAAGGATTCCCATTATCATCAAGAACCTGGCGCTGAGCAGCAAGCACCCCAAAAACCTCCCTTGTTGAAACGCCAGCTTCTATCAGATATTCCATCATATCTGGCTGGATAACCAGCCCTGCCCCCCTATCTTTCAGTCCTTTAGCAGAGCGTTCGTAAATTTCGACGTCGAAGCCTCTTTCCAGAAGTGCAATTCCTGCACATAGCCCTCCTATCGAGCCTCCTATAACTATTATTTTCATTTTCTTATTTTGGCTTTATTATTTAGACAAACGTTTTGTGAGCACTACATTTAAAATGGCTACTAGGGCCAAAGCGCCCATAAAAGAGGTCGATAAGCCCCATCCTCCGGCTTGATACAATTGGATAACGATGAAAGATCCTAAAGCACCTCCAATAAAATAACTGGTCATGTAAACCGTATTTATCCGACTATTAGCCTTTTGATCGAGCGTGTAAATGACAGCTATATTTGTCACCTGAGTTGCTTGAACACCGATATCTAGAAGCATGACCGTAACCCATATTGCAGCGATTGACCCGGGAAAAAGTTTTAGTAGAAGTATACTGATTAGAGTTATTGCTGTAGAAAAAACCAATGATCTCGAAGGGGAACCTTTGTCTGCCAGTTTGCCGAATACCGGAGCAATCAAGGCACCTGCAGCAGCAAGAAGTCCAAAAAGACCAATACTTGAGGCTGAATAATTAAATGGTGCGCCACTAAGATAAAAGGTCAAACTTACCCAAAAAGCACTGAGCGTGCCGAAAGCTAACATCCCAGTCAGTGCGGTTCTCCTCAGTAGTGGAAATCTTCCCAGTTGGGCAAAAGTCGATTTCAGAAGGCCTGCGTAGGTACCGCTAAAACGTTCTTGTATTGAAGGGAAGTCCCGTTGCATCAATATTGCTGTGATCAGTACCATCATTGCAGAAATAATGTAAACATACTGCCATCCAAAAACACTAGTGATAAACCCGCTATAAACCCTTGCTACCAGGATCCCAATCAGAATGCCGGTAAAGATTTGCCCTACAATCTTTCCTCGATTTTCCTTGACCAGACTTGCAGCCATGGGCAGAATCACCTGCGCTACTACGGAGAATACGCCGATAAGGAGACTGCCAAGATACAGGAGGATTAAGCTAGGCGAGAAAGCCATTAGCAGAAGAGAAATAACTAACCCAATCTGCAGGTATAATATAAGCCTTTTGCGTTCAATCATATCTCCTATTGGTGTTAGTAGGAACAACCCCAACCCGTAGCCGATTTGCGAGAGAACAGAAATGTTTCCAGCCTTTTCGATGCTGATATGAAACTGTGTTGCCATTGCCTGCAAAATAGGCTGGCTGTAATACACATTGGCAACTGCAATACCTGCGGTAGCTGCCATAATTAATACTTGGGTTTTCGTTAGATTTGCCATTTTTATTCTTATTTTTTTCTTGTAAAAAATGTCTTTCAGTTACAATACAAAGTTGGCAAGTCTTAATCTCTCTGAAGATGAACTGGTTTAGGAAATGATCACGAACTGGTTCAACATAAAAAGTTGAAGTAGATTAACTTTTTTGAGAAACGCGCTTATTGCGAAGCTTTGAGAGGTATTCTGTAGTTATGCCCAGAAAAGACGCCAGTGCATATTGTGGTACCCTATTTACAATCTCTGGATATCTTTCCTGAACGAATTCAAAACGCTGTTCGGCAGTTTTTGTCAAATTTAGGATGACACGACGGGCCATGTGCGCGGCTGTATGCTCGGCAAGTACCCGGAAGAAAGATTCATAGAGGTGCTTACGTTTTTTTAGTTCCTGCTCAGTTTCGTAATTGATTTGCAGGACGATGCTGTCTTCCAAAGCCATGACAAACATTGAGGCCGGCTGCTGAAATATGTAGCTATTATAGTCGGTTATCCACCAATCCTCAATCGCAAATTGGATGGTATGTTCCTGCCCTTCATCCCCGATTACGTAAGCCCGGAAACTACCTTGCACTACATAGAATCTATTTTTCGCTGTAAATTCAGGTTGAACAATAAACTGCCTCTTTTTCACCCTGATCATCTTGAAATTCTGGCAAAAATCATCCGCTTCGCTATCGGAAAAAAAATGGCGTTTTTGGATATGTACCTTAAGCTTGGCATAGTCTGTCATGGGATAAGTTATTAATTTTAAATGTTTAATTGATTGATAGACTAAGATAGCGATTGTTTAATGTTTGGAGCAAATCCATGTTTTAAAGCTCATGGTGAGGAATGTAGTTCTGTTATGCAAGCCCTTAAAAAGTCTGTTCTGAGGTAAATATCCTTCTGCAATAATAACATATGACCAAGACGAAGCCTGGTATGAATATACCTTCTAGCCCAAGGGTTTTACCTGCCCAGGCACCCAGCAAACAGCCAGTCAAAAATCCTGCAAGGGAAATCAGATCCCTGAAGATAGTGCTTAATGATTGCCATCTGCTGACCCCGGTCTTGAAATAACCCATAATGTCAATTCCCAACTGAGTCGAGTTCCCGGTCATCATGGTTGTAGTTCCGTAGGTTTCTTTGTTAAACAACTTGCCAAAAGTATTCTGAATGCCCATTGCGAATACAATGAACATAGTCACAAGATACATGGGCCATGTTGTCGATGAATTCGGTATGTCGCTAAACGCGTAAGCAATGACCGCACCAATCAAAAGTATTATCCCTTCGAAAAACAGCATTGCGTGATTGTTTAGCGAACGTGCCGCGATCGCACCGCCGGTCAGTACCGATAGCATGAATACCGGATAGGTTAGCAGTTTGACCCATGTATCTCCCCCGCCACCCTGAATCATCTGGTAGGCAAAAACGATAAAGTTTCCGGTAATATGCGCAGAGAATGTTCTTTCTGCTGCAACAAAGGTTATGGCATCGCAATAGCCTGCGGTGATGGTCAATATGGTTGTTATCAACCATAAAGTCTGTTTTTTATCTTCCATTTATTTAGTTTTAACAGGTGAGGTCTCTAGCTCCAATTTGGCTGAAATAGTTTTGGTAGGTTATACACCTTATGATAGAGTTCTGACCAAAAGGAATAGAAGTGGATCTATGTTCGTTCGGCAGCCCTTATAAACAGTTTACTCTTTGGCATCTTATCTATAAGCTCCTTGGAGACTCCGAAATTTGTAACGAGCACATCCTGGGGATTTGAGGAAAGCCACTGGCTCAAATCTATTGATTCATAATTCCCAGCGTTGAATCCTATCAAAATCCTACAAACCTCAGTCCCAGTATTTTTTATATAATGACCTGCACCCATCGGAACATAGCCAACGTCTCCAGAATTGAACTCTTCGGTAACCGCGGTAGCTTCAGCCAAAAAAACGGTCATTTCCGCCTGTCCTGAAATGTAATATTGCCATTCATCGGCATTTGGGTGCCAGTGCATTTCTCTCAAGGCACCCGGTTCAAGTTCCAACAATGAGCCGGTGATGGTAGCGCTTATTGGAAACTCCTTTTGAGATACGATCCTCTGTTTTCCACCCCCAGGCACTACCCTTGGATTTTGGGCATGGAATGGATATCTGTGCATGGTCATCAATGCGGGCTCGTTTCTGGCTTGCGCTATCAAAGAACTGTCATCAGGAACCTGTCCTAAGGCAAAATATGCCTCGCTATGAGGCAACAGTCTCACCTCATCTAAAGTTAATCCTAAGTTCTGGGCGACTATATCATTGGGTGTGTTGGCTATAAAATCGGTAACGCTAAATGTATGGTCTTCTGAAAAGTTTCCGTTATCAAAAATCAGAATAAAATGGCACTCCTCGCTTCCTGTTGCCTGCAAGGCATGTCCATATCCTTTTGGGAAATACCAAACATCTCCTGGCTCGAAATCATCTATGTAACTTGTACCGTCTGGATGTACTAATGTATTCCTCATGCTCCCGGTAATTACATAACCCCACTCGGCTGCATTTGCGTGCCAATGTAATTCTCTCATTCCACCTGGCTCCAAACGCATGGAGACGCCCGCCAGACCAACAGATGCAGGAAAATCCTTAACAGATGCTCCCCTTGTAATTCCTCCCGAAGCTAGTCTAGGTGTCTTTTTTTCTAATTCGAATTTGAAACTTAATTTTTCTTGATTCATAATATTTTGTATTTATAATTTTAAGATATTATCTAATATTTCTCATACCTAAAGTGTTCCAAATCAGATAAGGAAACCAATAATTCAAGCTTCAATCACCAATTGTAGATGGAATTATGAAGCCGAAAATTGAGCCAACGCCAAGTTCGCTTTCAAAAAACACTGAACCCTTATGCAATTCTATAATCTGCTTACTTAGGTAAAGTCCTAAACCATGTCCACTGACAGTTCCAGTCCTGGCGTTGGATGCCCTGAAATGTTTTTTAAAAAGTTTTTCTTGATCGGCTCTTGCTATCCCCATGCCGTGATCCATTACCAAAAACCTAATGCCTTGAGCTACCCTTTCACAATTGATTTTTATAAAACAGTTTATCGACGAGAACTTAACTGCATTTGTTATGAAGTTATTGATTACCTGAGTAAGCTTATTTATATCGCCATCAATAAATAATGATTCGGTAAGTTCAACTTTAAACACATGGTCAGGATTTATTTCCGCATAGTGTGAGACAGTATCGTATAGCAATTGAGAAAAATCAAATTTTACCTTATGTAAAATAGTGGCTGAATTCTCTTCAATTGAACTATTTAAATAACTATTTATCAAATTATTCATAGCCGAAATCTGCAAATCCGCTTTGCCTAATTGATGGTCAAAAAAATCCTCATTTCTAAGGTCTCTAAATTTCGAAGCTGCTTGAAGATAAAGTCTGAGCGTAGTTAATGGTGTTTTGAGCTCATGACTCATAAAGGCCATCATATCCATTCGCCTTACTTCCTCTAGTTTAAATGCTGTGATATCAAGTATGGTTCCAGAGACCATACGCGGACCATCTTCCTGCTGTTCCAATATTCCACATACCTTAAACCAGCGTGACTCCCCCCCTTTCAATACTATATGTAAATCCTCTTCAAACCCATTACCTGTATCTGCCAGTTCACTAATATTCATTAAAAAGCCTTTTCTGGATAGCGGATGAATTCTCCTTGAGAGCGCGCACAGCCCTTGAAGAGTTTTGAGTTGTAGCATTCTTGCTGAAATGGCACAAAGTTCTAGTTGGCTGCCTGAGCAATGAAAACGCCAAAATCCAACCCCTGCTCTATTTAGGTGATCATTATATCCAATGGGATGAATTTGATTTTGACCCTGCCATTTTGCAGTAGTTCTATTCATCGCTAGCGGTAAATTTCCATAGCGAATATTGCTGTTGATCGAAATTGCTGGGTTTAAGTAGTCATTTTCCATAGCTGTGTTCATTTGTTTGTTCGAAATTATGCTGAAAACAAAAAAACAATGATGCTAATCGTTGAAACTGGCAATTTGCTCGTTGAGATGACTTAATTAAAATATGGGGTTTAAATTTCCTTTGGCTATGTAATACCGAAGGGAAAACTTTGAGCATCCTTGATTAGAATTATCTCTGCAATTCTATCTAAACAGACATAAATATCGTTTAAGCCCTTTCACCTACTCAAATAGCCAATCCACCGAATATGCATCCAAAATTTTAAAGTGGAGGAATAGTTTTGTCAAGATAAAAACGTAAAGAGTTTAGCAGTCCAGAGCATGTGCGCTATAAATTACCTGGCTGTTTCTGTCCGCATCTCTTAAACAAAACACTTAAATAAAATGGCATTGGAAACAGGTAAAAAAAACAATTATAAGAATCTATAAATCATAAAGATTATGCAAGGAAAATTAATTATCCCTACAGGAAAAAGAGATCATATTTTGGGAGACTTGGGAGCTCCAATAGAAATAGTAGAGTATGGTGACTACCAATGTCCATACTGCGGTATGGCCTACCCAATAATCAAGCAACTACAAAGTAAGCTTGGTAAAAAGCTTAGGCTTATCTTTAGAAACTTTCCTCTATCTGAGATGCACGAGAATGCCCTAAATGCGGCACGTGCCGCTGAGGCAGCAGGAAAGCAGGGAAAGTTTTGGGAAATGCACGATATCCTATATGAGAATCAAGAGCAGCTTTACCAATATGATCTTGAGCGCTATGCAATCCAGCTAGGCCTTGATATGACTGAGTTTAAAAGGGATATTTCTTCAAAGGAGATAGAAAACAGGATCGCTTCGGACTTCGATAGCGGAACAAGATCAGGAGTAAATGGCACACCTACGTTTTTTGTAAATGGGCAAAGATATGATGGAGATTGGGAACTAGGATCATTTTTGAATTACTTAGAATCTATTTAATAGCCCTTGACTGAAATAAGCAATGTAGGCTAGCCAGTTCGCTTTTGCCGAAGCGCAAATAATAAAATCGCGAAACTTTGAACATCGTACAAATAGAATGTAAAAGCCCAGGTCATAATATGGCCTGGGCTTTTACTTATTCCCCACCTAGAAGATTGTCCATTTCGACGATGGCAAACCCTTTTTCATCGAAAGGAAAATATATTTGAATGCAAGAGGAAATAAATTTGGACATAAATAAAAGACAACTCTCCATTATTACCAAAATAAAACATGACCTCAAATAAAATCAGTTTAGCCATAGAGAACCACTCTGCAGTACTTATGGCGCATGCAATCAAGTTTACAGGAAATGCCGATGATGCAAACGATCTTGTGCAGGACACTTTCCTAAAAGCTTTCAGGTTTATCTCAAGCTATACCGAGGGTACTAATCTCAGCGGGTGGTTATTTACAATCATGAAAAATACCTTCCTAAACAAATGCAACAGCATGACCAGCAAAAAAGTAACGTTTGTTGATCACTCGGATTTAAGCCTGCTAAATCAGAATGAGTCTGCCTCGAACCTTGCTATTGGAAAAATAGCTAATGATGAGATCCGCAGGGCACTTTCAAAGATTCCAGGAAAACTATCAGGACCATTTATCATGCATTTCGAAGGCCATACTTACCGCGAGCTTGCCGAGGAGTATGCTGTTCCTATTGGAACAATCAAGACACGTATCCATACGGCGAAAAAACTGCTTAAGGATATGCTTTTCGAACTCAGGAGCTACGAAGTGGCCTAAATCGTAACTAAAAAACCAAAAATAATCTCATTGAATAAAAATTTAACCTAATCGTAAAACAAGATGAAAGAATTAAACGGAGCCCAAATGACAGTGGAATGTCTAAAGGCACAGAATGTAAAACATATACTGGCAATCCCTGGAGCGAAAATTGACGGTGTATTCAATGCACTAGTGGATAGTGGCCCTGAGGTGATCGTATGCAGGCATGAGCAAAATGCAGCCTTTGCAGCGGCGGCAATCGGAAGGCTGACGGGCAAGCCAGGCGTTGTATTGGTAACCTCTGGACCGGGCACTTCAAACC